>ENA-UOVY01000001-UOVY01000001.1-plant-metagenome-genome-assembly--contig:-NODE-1-length-150389-cov-120.389453_pt1:0-70000 | contig 150389 bp, 118 predicted proteins | sample MGYA00249840_ERZ761561 | MGnify/ENA primary metagenome ERZ761561 (study PRJEB28882, sample SAMN05720143) | plant metagenome | isolation source: Guanajuato, Mexico | place: Mexico:Guanajuato...
AGCTGCGCAGCCCTTATCGCAGCGATATACCCACCAGGGCCAGATCCTATAATTATTAAATCAAAATCCATAAAACAAATTATTATATAATATTAATAATTAAAATCCTTGTACCTTTTTCAAGAAAAAAAATAATACTTAAATAAGACTTCAATATGAAAAGAATTTTCGGCACAGGAGCTGCCCTTATTACGCCTTTTAATGAGAAAAATAAAATAGACTTTAAAAGTCTTGAAAAATTAGTAACTCATATAAATCTAGGTTCTGTAGATTATCTAGTATTATTAGGTAGCACTTCAGAACCAAGTTCTTTAACAAAAAAAGAAAAAAATAATATTATTAGTTTTATACAATCAGTAAATCATCATGATTTACCTATTATTATAAGTATAGGTGGAAATAATACAGAATATATCATTGAACAAATAAAAAACATAAAAGATTCTAATTTTGAGGCTATACTTTCTGTTTCTCCTTATTATAATCGTCCATCCCAAAATGGCATCTATCAACATTTCAAAAAAATAGCAGAAAGTACACAAAAAAATATTATTATATATAATATTCCGTCTAGAACAGGATCAAATATTTTACCTGAAACTGTCCTTAGATTAGCTCAAGAATATGGAAATATAATTGGAATTAAAGAGTCTTCTGGAAGTTTATTCCAAAGTTATGAACTTATTAATAACAAACCGAAAGAATTTAGTGTAATCGCAGGAGATGATGCATTAGCATTACCTATAATTTTTGGTGGAGGAGAAGGTGTAATTTCAGTACTTGCGCAAGCAATTCCACAAATATTTTCTCAGATGATAGACCTGTCATATGATAATAAAATTAATAAAGTCTTTGAGTCTTATTATAAAATATATGATTTAATAAATTCTTTGTCTAAAGAGGTGAATCCAACAGGAATTAAATTGTTTTTAAAATTATTAACAATATGTAAACTATATGTGCGGTTACCTCTTATAAATGCGTCCAAAGAATTAAAAGTTAAAATAAAAACTCTATATAACAGATATATAGAAATAACCTCTATATTATAACATGAATATAGCTACTTTTCAAGTCTCTTTTTCTTCAGAAACTATAGATAGAAAAGAATTAGAAAAAGATGAAAATAATATTTATGCTATTATAAATATTTTAGGTAAGAGAAGTACTCAAATAAACAGTGCAATTAAGGCGGAATTAGATAAAAAACTGGAAGAATTTTATTTATATAATGATTCTTTATATGATAATTTAGAAAATAAAGAACAAATAACAATAGCAAAATATTACGAATCTCTTCCTAAATCTACCACTATGGCAATTCAAGAATTTCTTGATGGAAAACTTATTTATAGATAACAAATTTTAGAGTAGCGTGAGGGAGAATTGAACTCCCGACCTTCGAATTATGAGCCCGATGCTCTACCAATTAAGCTATCACGCCGTCATAAACAATAATTTTATTTTCTTCTCCAGGAGCTCCTTCAAAACGATACGACGCATGATAAATTTTAAATTCTTTTTTTTTAAACATATTCTCTTCTAATATGCACCAGGAGCCTGGTAATGGACTAATTCCTCGAATCTTATTATAGATATCTTTAAGAGATGCTTTCCAGTTGATTTTAGAATCAACCCTTAATAACTTCGGCGCCATTTTAAATTTAAAATTTGCAGTTTGTTTTTTAGGTGCTAAACAATTATAAAAAATACTATTAATAGTCTTAATTACTAGAGAAGCTCCTATTTCTGATAGTCTTATAAACAAATAACCATTATTTTCTTCCATTTCAAGACTTATTTTCTTTTGTAAGAGCATCCTTCCCAGATCTAATTTATCATTTACTTTAAAGGTAGATATACCCGTTTTAGTCTCTCCATTCATAATCACCCAATGAATAGGTGCAGCTCCTCTATATGATGGTAATAATGAAGGATGTAAATTAAAGCTACAATATATAGATTTATTCCAAACAATTTTAGGTAACATACGAAAAGCTACAATAATGATTATTTCAGTATGCCATTTTTGTAATGTTTCTAAAAATATAGAATCCTTTAAATCATCAGATTGTAAAATAGGCAATGCATGAAGTCGAGCATATTTTTTTACAGCTGATTCTACAAAAAGCTTTTTGTTCCTTACAGAAAATCTATCAGTATTAGTAACTACACCTACTAAATTATAGTTATTTTTCAATAAATTCTCAATACTAAAAACAGAGAAAGATGAAGTTCCCATAAATATGATTCTTCCATCATCAATATTATTAACATTTAACATATGTATTTCATATATGAAATTAGCATTTTTAATTATATATTTTTATCTTATATATGTTAATACATAATTTAGGATTTCCTAGAATAGGAATAAATCGTGAACTTAAGAAGTTTACAGAAAAATATTTATCTTGTCAAATAACTATAGATATTTTTTTTCAAGAAACAAGAAACCTACGTGATAACCATTTTAAATTACAATCAAATCTAGACCTAATCCCTTGTAATGATTTTAGTTATTACGATCACATCCTTGATATGTCTTTTTTACTTGGGGTTATTCCTAAACGATTTAGTCCATTAGTTTCTTCTGTTAATCATATAGATCTATATTTTGCAATGGCACGAGGTTATCAGAATGAAGGCCTCGATATTCCAGCGATGGAGATGACTAAATGGTTTGACACAAATTATCATTATCTTGTACCAGAGTTTTCATATGATCAAACTTTTTATTTATTTTCCCAAAAAATCTTCAAGGAATTTGAAGAAGCGAAAAAAGTATTAAATAAAATCCCTAAACCTGTCCTTCTTGGACCCGTTTCTTATTTGATGCTAGGTAAAGAAAAAGAAAAAGGTTTTCACCGTATCAATCTACTTGATCGTCTATTACCAGTATACATAGAAATTATAAACAATTACATTAAGCTAGGTGCTGAATGGATTCAATTCGACGAACCGGTTCTTGTTCTTAAACTAAAAGAAGAAGAAAAAACTGCCTTTATTAAAACATATTCATATATAGAAAAATATTGCCCTAATATTAAAACTTTAATCGCTACTTATTTTGAAGGACTTGATGAAAATTATTCTATGACTCTTTCTTTGCCAATTTCTGCATTACATATTGATTTAGTAAAAAGACCTGATCAACTTGATAATATTTTAATAAACTTTCCTAAAGGACGTATGCTATCTTTAGGTTTGATTGATGGAAGAAACATTTGGAAAAATGATTTTAAAAAATCTTTAAATCTTCTTAAGAAAGCGGCTACTATTTTAGGAGAAAGTAATTTAATGATAGCTCCTAGCTGTTCTCTTTTACATGTTCCTTTTGATAAAAATATTGAAGAAAATATTCCTCCTCAACTTAATGATAGTATGGCTTTTGCTAATCAAAAGCTTCAAGAAATACAATCTTTAAAAAAGATCTTGGAAGGAAATAAAATGCTTCTTATAAAGAATCTTCGTTCACAAGAGTTTTTCTCTACTTCAAAACTTATTCATAATCTTAACGTTAAGAATCGTATTTTTTCTACTAAAGAAAAAGATATACATAGAGTATCAACATTTGATGTTCGTAAGGAACTTCAAAAGAAACGTTTTAAATTGTCTTTATTTCCGACTACATCCATAGGATCTTTTCCACAAACAAAAACAATTCGTAAATTACGATCACATTTAAAAAAAGGAAAAATAACTTTAGAAGAGTATGAAAAAGAAATTAAAAATAACATTATAAAAGCCATATCGTTTCAAGAAGAAATAGGCATAGATGTGTTGGTGCATGGAGAATTTGAGAGAAATGATATGGTAGAATTTTTTGGTGAGCAACTAAATGGGATTCTCTATACTAAAAATGGATGGGTTCAAAGTTATGGCAACCGCTGTGTAAAACCTCCTATAATTTATGGAGATGTTAGTAGGACCCATGCTATGACAGTAAATTGGAGTTCTTTTGCTCAAGATAAAACAAAAAAACCAATGAAAGGTATGTTGACTGGACCTGTTACTATTTTACAATGGTCTTTTGTAAGAAATGATCAAGATAAAGATAAGACAGCAGAGCAAATCGCGTTAGTAATTAGGGATGAACTTTTAGATTTAGAGAAGGCTGGTATAAGTATAATACAAATAGATGAACCAGCATTACGAGAAGGATTACCATTAAGAGATAAAAATTGGGATGAATATTTTAAATGGGCGATAAGATCATTTAGAATAGCCTCAAGGGCAGTTAAAGATGATACACAAATACACACGCATATGTGTTATAGTGAGTTTAATGAAATTATAGAGTTTATAGCTTGTCTTGATGCAGATGTCATAACAATAGAAACTTCTCGCTCTCAAATGGATCTTCTTGAATCCTTTGCACTATTTAAATATCCAAACGATATTGGTCCAGGAATATACGATATTCACTCTCCTAGAGAACCTAGTATAGAAGAAATGTTAAAATTTTTGGTAAAAGCAACTAAATTATTACCTACTAATAGATTGTGGATAAATCCTGACTGTGGATTAAAAACACGAAATTGGAATGAAACTAAACTTGCACTTAAAAATATGATTTCAGCTGCTAAAAAAGCTCGTAAATTATTTTAATTTAGCATTGTGAATAAATATATAAACTTAGTTTTTCTCCTTCAATTTCTATTTCTTTGAACTTTAAGTTAGAAACTATATATAAACATATGGATAGTGTATTATAGCAGATATAATCTTTATTTAAAAGAAAAGCTTTTTTTATGAACGAAGAAGCAGCAACATATAATATTATTTTATCAGTAACTTTTAATTTACTATTTTTTCTCATTTGTTGAACCTTACTTATAAAATCTCGAGTTATTCCTTCAATCCGTAAAGATTCATCTACTTTAATGTCAAGTGCTATAAGAAAATCTTCTTCAAAAACTATTGACCATCCTTTTATTTTTTTAGTTAAAATGTCTACTTCTTCTATTCCTATTTTTTGTCTACTTCCTTCTATTTCTATAATATAATATTTGTTTTCTTCCAACTTATTAATTTGATTACTAGAAAGTCTAATCAGTAATTCTGATATTTTAGATATTTTCTCACCAAAACGAGGCACCAATAGTCTAAATTTAGGTTTTATTTCTTTTATATAAAACTTATCTGCTTCCTCTTTTGAAATAGGAAGAATTCTCTTTACATTAACTTCCTGTTTTATTAGTTCAGGAAGATAGTTAATTATATTATTTTTTTCAGAAAAAACAGATAAAATTCTTAGTTGTTTAAGAGTTTGACGAACTTTTATATTTTCTTTTTTTCTTAGAGACAAAACTATAGAAGCAATACGTTGGGAAATTTGCATTTGTTCTTGTAATTTTATATCTATAAGATTCTTTTGTACTTTTGGAAAATAAGAGAGATGAACGCTTTTATATATTTCTTTTCTGCTTGCATCTATTAGATCTTTATATAGAAGATCAGAAAAGAAAGGCGCTATTGGCGCAAGCAACTTAGCAAGTAGCAATAATATTTCATATAAAGTTTGGAATGCTGCTATTTTATCTTGAGAAAAGCTAGATTTCCAAAACCTTTTTCTAGATAAGCGAACATACCACTTACTAAGTTGATTACTAACAAAATAAAATATTTTTCTTATAGCCCGGGTCGGATCATAATTATCATAATCAAATCCTACATCATTAATTAGAATATGTAATTCTGATATAATCCATCTATCAAGATCAGAGCGTTCTGTTAGAGGTAGGCGATCTTCCTTATAACAAAATAGATCTATATTTGCGTATAATGCAAAAAAAGCATAGCTATTATAAAGCGTACCAAAAAATTTTCTACGTATTTCATCTATACATGATAGATTAAATTTAATGTCATCCCAAGACTGATTATTTGAAATAATATAGTAACGCACTGCGTCAGGACCATATCTTTCAATAATTTCAAAAGGATTAATAGTATTACCTTTGCTTTTAGACATTTTTTGTCCATTTTTATCTAAGATTAATCCATTAGATATTACACTTTTATAAGCTACTGATCGAAAAAGCATAGATGAAATAGCATGTAAAGTATAAAACCATCCCCTTGTTTGATCAATTCCTTCAGAGATAAAATTTGCTGGATAGAAATTCCCATTCTGTATTTTATCTTTATTTTCAAACGGATAATGTAATTGAGCAAAAGGCATTGCTCCAGAATCAAACCATACATCAACTAAATCTTCTTCGCGTTGCATAGGTTTTCCTCTGGACGACATAAGGATGATATTATCAATCATAGGTTTATGTATATCTATTTTTTTATAATTTTCATTACTCATTTCACCTATAATAAAACTGTATAAAGTATTTTTTTTCATAAAATTTGCTTCAAGAGATTTTTTAATTTCTATTATTAACTCTTCTATTGAACCTATAATTTTTTCTTCTGTTTGATCTTTAGTACGCCATATTGGAATTGGAGCTCCCCAATATCTAGAGCGAGAAAGATTCCAATCATTAGACTTTCTAAGCCAATATCCAAAACGATTTTTTCCAGTGGAAAAAGGAATCCATCTAATTGTATTATTCAGAAAGATCATCTCTTCGATTAGATAAGAAGTCTTAATGCACCAAGAATATAATGGATAATATAATATAGGAGTCTCTGTACGCCAGCAATGTGGATAGGTATGGCTATATTTTTCTATCTTAAATGCTTTTCCTTTATTTTTTAGATATATTGCTAATGCATCATCTACAGAAGTCTTAGTTTCTTTATCATATTCTTTTCTAACATACATACCTCCGAATGGGTAGGGTAGGCTTTTGATAAATCTACCTTGACTATCAACAAGCGGAACATTTATATTTTTCTTCTTATCCCAAACTAACATAGATACAATCCCATGTTTCTTAGCTGTTAAAGCATCGTCATAACCAAAAGTAGGGGCTATATGTACGATTCCTGTTCCTTCATCATTAGTAACAAAATCAGAAGCTATCACTTCAAAAGCCTTTTCATAATTTTTATAAGGAAGTAGCCAAGGCAAAAGCTGTTCGTAAATAGAACCTATAATATATTTACCAAAAAAATAATACATTACACGATAAGGTGTCTCTTTAATATTATTTGATAGAACTGAATCAAGTAATTGTTTTGAAATAATTATATATATTTTGTCATAAACATAAGTATTAAAGGTCTCTATTAATACATATTCTATAGCATTCCCTACTGAAAGTGCTGTATTAGATGGAAGAGTCCATGCCGTAGTGGTCCATGCCAAAAAATAGATATCTCCTTTAATAGAAGAGAACGATATAGGTAAATTATTTTTACTAGCTTTAAATTGAGCTATTATAGTAGTATCTGTTATTTCTTTATAAACACCAGGTATATTAAGCTCAAGCGAGCTTAATCCTGTTCCAGCTATCGGAGAATATGGGTGAACGGTAAATCCTTTATATAGAACTTTTTTTTCAAATAAGTATTTTAACATAAACCAAATAGTTTCGATGTATTTTGAATTGTATGTGATATATGCGTCTTCCTTGTCTATCCAATATCCAATTCCAATCGAAAGTTGTTTCCAAATATCGATATAACGAATCACTGAAAGATAACAGATTTTATTATATTCATCGATACTTATTTTTTTACCTATATCTTCTTTTTTTAGATTTAAAGATTTTTCTACGTCTAATTCTATGGGAAGACCATGAGTATCCCACCCAGCCTTTCTTAATACCTCTTTATCTTTTAGAGTATGATATCTACAGAAGATATCCTTTATAATGCATCCAGGAAGATGATGAATACCTGGTATTCCGTTAGATGATGGAGGTCCTTCATAAAAAACCCATTTTTTTTTTCCTTTTTTAGAAGATATACTAATATTAAATGTTTTGTGTTTTCTCCAATACTTTTTGATTTCTTTAGCCGAAATATTAAGATCAAGCTTGATGTATTCTTTGAAAGATCTCATTATACTTATTGTTTGAGACTATTGTACGATCTTGCGTAAAAAGAAATATCAGCTCTTATTTCACAATACTTATTAAGACTCCATTTATACATACACCTCCAAATTCTACTTTTCATGATAGTTTATAATAGTTTTTGCTCTTTGTGAATAATAACCCTATTATTGTAAAGCCATAAATTACGTTATTTTTAATTATATATTCTTTGTTTGGCCAAATTGCAGAAGCATAACCTATAGTAATTCTCATATTATTTTTTTTAGTAAGAAAAAGAAAAGATTTTCATACGGTATATTTAAAAAGTACTCATGAAAGCTAATATATCACAAAATGATCTTATAATAGACTTAGACAATACTAGAATCATAAAAACTATTGCTAGTATATATAATATAATATATTTTAGCAGAGAACAAAAAAATATCCTAATATTTCTTATAAATATTATCCCGTATCTGCAGAAAACATTAAAAATCCAAGTCTATTTTTATATAGAAATTATAGGCAATAGAATACTATGCCTTTTAAACAAAGAGAATATTATCTCTCTTAAAGAAGAAGATGGAAATGAAGTCTTAGCAAAGCAATTAGGAGATGTTAATGATGCTTTTGTCCAAACTACTATTAAAAAAGAACTAAGTTTTTTACCATCTTTAATTTGTTTTTGGTTTCTTATGTATAAAGAGTTTAGAGCATTAAAATATTTTGTTATAGATGAAAAAAACCGTGGCGCAAAGATATCCTCTATAATAGATCTTCTCGTAAAGATTCTTCCATTAATAGATCATCTTTTAATAGCAAGTGGAATGGCTAGAATAGGATATTCTATTTTAGACTACTATAAAATAAAATCTTTTAGAGAGAAAGTTCATGTTTATTTACCAATATTACCAATAAATGTGATAATAGCTGATGCTATGAATAATATGAATAACGATGCAAATATTAAAGAACAATTTGCAAAAATTAAGAAAGGCTGGGTGGGATTAGATATAGTAAGAATATTTATATATGAGTATATAACAGTAATCAATCATTCTCATGGACCTTTAAGAGGTTTTTCTATGGTAGGTGGTGGAGATTATATCTTATCAAGAAATAAATACAACGATAAAATAAGTTATATATCGACTGGAGGGGTGCTATATTAGCTTCTTCCATGTCTATAATCTATTGTTAATAACATATTGCATAATATTATGTCCTTTTCTTTACCAAGCCTTTCTTACACTTATAAATCGCTAGAACCTTATATAGATGCTCAGACAATGGAAATTCATTATACTAAGCATCATGCTTCTTATACAGAAAATCTTAATAAATCTATTGAAAATACAAACTTTAAAAATCTTTCTGTAGAAGAGATATTAAAGAGAGGAATTGATAACCCACGCATTCGTTCAAATGCTGGTGGATTTTATAATCATTCTTTATTTTGGAGAATACTTATTTCTCCTAAAATTAGCCGGCTATCTGAAACTTTTATTTTTTATATTGAAGATAGCTTTAAATCTGTTGAAATATTTAAAACATCATTTACAGATTATGCTATGAATAATTTTGGCTCTGGTTGGACTTGGCTTTCTATTTGTCCTAAAAGAGGTAAACTCTTTATATCGTCAACTCCTAATCAAGATAACCCAATCATGCCAATAGATAATAATAGTGGCATACCAATTTTAGGATTAGATATTTGGGAGCATGCGTATTACCTAAAATATAAAAATAAACGGGTTCAATATATAAAATCTTTTTGGAAAATAGTTAATTGGGCGGAAGTTTTAAACAGTTTTAAAACGCACATTATTATATATGGGAATTATTCTCAATATAGAAACTTCAACTAAAAACTGTTCCATTTCTCTTGCTAAAAATGGACTACCTTTTCTATCAGTAGAAGAGACCTCTGAATATTATTTGCATGCTGAAATAATTCACTGTTTTATCTCTTCGGCTATTGAAGCTAATTTTTTAAAACTTTCTGAGCTTAACGCTATTAGTGTAAACAAAGGTCCTGGCTCTTATACTGGATTAAAAATAGGAGCTTCTGTAGCTAAGGGCTTATGTTATGGTCTAAATATTCCTTTATTATCAATAGATACTTTAAGTCTTATGACAGAAGGAATATATATTGAAAAAGGTATTCTTATTCCTATGATAGAGGCTCGTTTTAAAGAAGTATATGTATCAATTCATAATGAAAATAAAACTAGACTAACTCCTATCCAAGTAATTAATATTGATAATAATAGTTTTCAAGAGTTTGCACAAAATAAAATTGTTCTACTAGGAAAAGTAGCAAAAAAAGCTAAAAATATTATAAAAACACAAGTTGATTTTTATTCAGAGATTTATCTATCTTCTAAATCTATGGCATATCTTTCTGAGAAGTATTATAAAAATAAAATCTTTGAAAAAATGCCATGTTTTGAACCACTATATACTATAAATTAGTCTTATGTTTAAAAAAAAAAGCATTTTTACTCCACTGGAAAAATTAGGAGAATTTGGTATAATAAAATTACTTACACACGATATTAGTTATCATCAATTCTCTAGTATTTTAGGTATAGGAGATGATGCAGCTGTTTTAGATTTTAAAGATAATAAAATATTAGTATCAACCGACTTATTAATTGAAGGAATACATTTTAATTTAACATATACACCATTAAAATATTTAGGTTATAAAGCGGTAGTAGTAAATATTAGTGATATTTATGCAATGAATGCTAAACCTACTCAAATTACTATCTCAATTGCGGTTTCCAATAAGTTCAGTTTAGAGTATCTTAATGAATTTTATATAGGGATTAAGTTGGCGTGTAATCATTACAAAATAGACCTAATAGGAGGAGATACTTCTTCTTCTACTTTTGGTATGATTATATCTATAACTGCTATCGGTAGTGCATATAAAAAAGAGATTGTTTTACGTAAAGGAGCGTCTCCTAATGATCTTTTAGTAGTTTCTGGTGATTTGGGCGCCGCCTATTTAGGACTACAAATACTTAAACGTGAATATGAAGTCTTTAAGATTAATCAACATATTCAACCAGAATTTTGCGGATATGAGTATATTATACAACGTCAATTAAAACCAGAAGCTCCAAAAAAAATACTATCTATTTTTAATACTTTAGATGTAAAACCTACATCTATGATCGATATATCTGATGGATTAGCTTCTGAAGTATTGCATCTTTGCGAGATGAACAGGGTCGGAGTTCGTATTTATGAAGAAAAATTACCTATTGATTATCAAACTATTCTAGCATGTGAAGAATTTCAATTGAATCCATCAATCGCAGGACTAAGTGGAGGAGAAGATTACGAATTACTTTTTTCTATAGCACTTAAAGATTATGAAAAAATAAAATATCAAGACTATTTTTCAGTTATTGGCTATATGACTTATATAGAAGAAGGGGCAAAAATTATTACAAAGGAAGGTAAATTAGTTTCTATTACAGCTCAGGGATGGGATGCTTTTCTTAAGCATGCTTAAGATTTATATAATATTCAATTTCTGAATTAATATATTTATCTTCTTTTAGTATAAGGTCTGAATAATCTATAGCTAATTTAAGCAGATTTCTTAAATAAGGGTTTTCAATATGTTTAAGGGATTTATTTTTAATACCATCAAGTTTAATTTTTTTTATTAGATCAATACTAAGATAGTTTTCAAAATTTTCGTTATAGATAGAGGTTATTATTTTAGTATTCTTAAATAGAGGGTCTTCTTTGTAAGAAGTTTTTATATAAAGAGGAATACAAGCGCCTAACCAACCATGAATATGAAGAACATCAGGCGACCAGCTTAGTTTTTTTATTGCGTAAATTACACTTTTGGTAAAAAATAACATTCGTTCATCGTTATCTTCAAAAAAAGATCCTAAACTATCATAATAAATCCCTTTTCTTTTAAAGAATTCTTCATTTTCAATGAAATATACTTGTAATCTTATTTCTGGGATAGAAGAGACTTTAATCATCATAGGTTTATTTACATTTTTAATAATTACTTTCAGTCCAGACAGTCTTATTACTTCATGTATTTGATGTTTTCTTTCATTTATTATGCCATAACGGGGCATAAATATACGAACATCGTTTTCTTTAGAATACATCTTTTTGGCAAAAAAATAAGTTTTTAAAGAAATAGAAGATTTAGAAGTAAAAGGAAATAATTCTGATGAAATATACAAAATACGTTTTTTTGTCATAAAATATAAATTATAGTGCAATATTTTATAATATCAATAGTACAGCACAACACTTAAATAATGTCACATATTTTATTTTCTACTAGAAGTAGCCTAATTTTAGCTGAAAAAATTTCTTCATTGTATGGAGAATCATTAGGACCTATTTGCTTTCTTGAATTTAAAGACGGAGAATATGAACCTTATTTTGATAAATCAATACGTGATGCAAATGTATTTCTTATTGGATCAACTTTTGCTCCATCAGATAATTTTATGGAGTTGCTATTAATATGTGATGCGGCAAAACGCTCCTCAGCTTGTAACATTACTTTAGTAATTCCTTATTTTGGCTGGGGTCGTCAGGATAGAAAAGAAAAATTACGATCTCCAATCGGAGCTAAATTAGCTACTAATCTTATTACTACAGCAGGCTCTACTAGAGTAATTGTAATGGAGTTACATACAAATCAAGTACAAGGGTTTTTTGATATTCCTATTGATCATATATATGCTTCCAATATTTTTATTGAATACCTTCAACTTATAAAAAGTAAGAGAAAAAATTTAACAATAGCTTGTTCAGATTTAGGAGGAGCAAAACGAGCTAAAAGCTATGCTAAATATTTGGGAACAGATGTAATCATCTGTTATAAGGAGCGAAAGAAGGCAAACGAAATTGAAAATATGAATTGTATTGGAGAAGTAAAAAATAAAACCGTTATATTTGTCGATGATATGGTAGATACTGCTGGAACTCTAATTATTGCAGCTAATTTTATTAGACTAAAAGGAGCATTTAGTGTTAGTGCTATATGCACACATGCTATTTTTTCAGGAAATTCGTATGAAGAAATAGAAACGTCGTTTTTAGATGAAGTTGTAGTCACTGACAGTATTCCTTTTAAAAACAAATTTTCGTCTAAAATAAAAGTATTATCTTGCGCTACTATTTTATCAGATGTTATTAATTTAGTGAATAACAAAAAATCTTTAAGCAAATATTTCAGAATATGAAATCCATCATAATTAATGGAAGGAAAAGAGAAAACTTAGGAAAATCAGAAACTAGTAGATTACGATGCTCTGAACAAATACCTTGTGTACTCTATTATAGAGATGTAGGAAATATTTATTTTTCTACAAGTATATCAGGTTTTAGAAAGCTTATTTATACGCCAAACTCATATACAGTGATTATTGAATGGGAGGAAGGAGAGAGAACAGAAGCACTTCTTAAGCAAATACAGTATCATCCAGTATCAAATAAGATTTTGCATGCAGATTTTTGTGAATTAAATAATAATAAATTAATAGTTATGTCGGTACCAATAAAAACTATTGGACGTTCGATCGGAATGTTACAAGGTGGTAATTTACGTTTAATACTTAGAAAACTTCTAGTTAAAGCTTTTCCTAAGAAAATTCCTTATTTTTTTGAGGTAGATATTACTTTTTTATCGATAGGAGATAGAGTATATATCAAAGATCTTTTAAATGAAGATTATATTTTTATGCATTCTAAAGATACAGTAATACTTACAGTTAAATCATGATTTATGAAATTATTAGATGAATATTTTATGAGACAAGCTTTAAAAGAGGCTATTTATGCTTACGAAAAAAACGAAATCCCTGTAGGAGCAATCTTAGTATTTAATAATAATATTATTGCACAAGCTCATAATCTTACAAAAAAACTAAACGATGTTACAGCTCATGCTGAAATACAAGTTCTTTCAGCCGCAGCATTGTCATTAAAAGGAAAGTATAAATCGTTAAATAAATGTATTCTCTATGTTACTTTAGAACCTTGTTTTATGTGTGCTGGAGCTATTTTATTGGCTAAATTAGGTCTTTTGGTTTTCGGCGTTTCAAATAGACTTTTAAAAAAAGGTATTTTCACTAAAGAATCTAGTATATTGTTGGAAAGTTTCTTTAAAAGAAATAGGAATTATATGACATAATTTTTAGGAGACTTTTTCAAAGTGTAGTAGTTACACCTAATATAATTTTTATTGTAATTTATTTTATACTTTTAATTTTTTGGCTTAATAAGATATTAAAATTTGGACAAGATGATAAAAAAATATAAATAATGCAGCAAGCAATTGTAGCTATTGTTGGAAGACCAAACGTAGGAAAATCCACCCTTTTTAACCGTTTAATTGGTAGAACTGAGGCTATTGTGGATTCAGTAAGTGGCATTACTAGAGATAGGCATTATGGCTTATCTGAATGGAATTCACATACATTTACTGTAATCGATACAGGAGGTTATATGACAGGTAATGATAGTTTTTTTTATCAAAGTATTCGCGACCAAATAAAATCAGCAATTATATCAGCTGATATAGTTTTTTTTATGGTAGATGCTACTATAGGGCCTATAAAAGAAGATTATCAAGTAGGTGATTTATTACGTAAATTCCAAAAACCAATAATGCTCCTTATTAATAAAGTAGACAATACGAAATTATTACTAAATAGTTTAGATTTTTATAGATTAGGATTTAATAAATATTATTGTCTTTCTGCTAATAATGGAAGTGGAAGTGGAGAGATACTAGATGATTTAGTAAATTTATTACCACCAATATCAAAAAAAGAATACACCAAAAATATTCCTATTGTAGCTATTGTTGGAAGACCAAACGTAGGAAAATCCACCCTTTTAAATACCCTTTTGAGAGAAAAAAGGCATATTGTAACGGATATCCCTTGTACTACAAGAGATTCTCTACAGGTTTATTATCATCTCTTTGGTTTAGAATGTAAATTAGTGGATACTGCTGGAATTAGAAAAATATCTAAAATAAATGAAAGTATAGAGTATTACTCGGTAATGCGAACAATTAGTTCGATAAAATATGCTGACGTTTGTTTGCTTATTGTAGACGCAGAAATAGGTTGGCAATCTCAAGATAAAAACATTTTTCACATGATCGAGAAGAATAACAAGGGTGTTGTTATTGTTATAAATAAATGGGATAAAATAGAAAAAAATCATACTACTCTAAAAGATTATGAGAAAAAAATTCTAGCAAATATTGCATATTTAAATGATGTTCCTATTCTTTTTGTTTCTGCGCTTATGAAGAAGCGTATATTAAAAATATTAGAAATATCTTTAAAGGTTTTTAGAAATCGTAAAAACAAAATAAAAACAAGCCATTTAAATAATGTGATGTTACCTATTCTTCAGTCTAATCCACCATCAACAGTAAAAGGCAGATATATTTTAATAAAATATTGCACTCAGTTACCTTCTTCTACACCACAATTTGCTTTTTATTCTAATATGCCTCAATATATAAAGTCTTCTTATAAGAAATATATTGATAATCAATTGCGTAGAAACTTTGACTTTAATGGTGTTCCAATAAGAATATTTTTTAAATAAAATACATGTCAATACTACAAAAAGAAACTTCATCAAGATCAATTCGGAGTGGAGAAAAATCTAATAAATCTTTTTTATGTGAAGTATGTAAAAATATTTTAGAAATTGTATTTTACATAAACATATCTTAGAAAGATATTATGAACTGAATAGTTCCACCTGGAATTTCTCACGAGAAAACAATATTTACAAGTTTTATTTTAGATAATATTATAAATAAATGGGCTGATTTTGATAATGAATCTATTATTTCTGGACGGGTTTTCATTATCACTATTAATTATAGTTCTTGTATTTGGCTGTTAGAAAATCTTTCAAATGTTATCCCTTCTGTTATCTACTGCATAGTTAATTTTAATCAACGTACATGTAAATTTTACATTAAAAAAAGAGAGTGCAAGATAAGTTATTTTGCTAGTTTTCTTAAAACACTAGCGTTAATAAAAAATCCTATAATATAAGATTGGAAAATAAAAAATTACTACTGAAGCATAGTCTATTTATAAGATATCTGCGCTTTTTTTGTTTTTAGCTTTTCCTTAATATTTTGGAGATCGATGGTTAAAAGAAAATAATAGGGTTTTTAGGTAATTATGTTCTTTCTATTCCAATATTTATTCATAAATAGATATTTTTCTTCAGCTTATACATTTATATATCATAATAGGAATATTTATGTTTTTAGGAATAGGACCAGGTATTTTGATAGTTTAGCTGGATTGATTATTTTGCAAATATTACTTGGACGTTATTTACAGATTAGAACTTATCGTTCTTTTGTAGGTTAAATGCATCTAAAGAAGAGAACATAGAACATTTTACTTACAGTATTATTGTAAAGGTGATCATCTTTTTATTCGTAATGAGTAAATTATTCCTACCGACTCTATTAATAGATGTTGAAGCTTTGATAGATAATAGTTTCATATTAATTAATAAATAATTTGTGATTATCTATGGCGTCAAAAAGGGTGTTATTATTTAAATATAAGTAATTAAAAATGTAGAACAAAGTAAATTAACTGGTGGTATGGAGTAAAATCAGGATTATATTTAAAGGACGCTGGTAAATCAATGTATTATTTCACTATATGTTCCTTACTATTTCTTTACTTCCCTCTATCAATTGTTATTTTTCTAAAAAAGCCATTCTTATTATTGCTTGTCCTTGTGCATTAGCTATTTCTACTACTTTTACATTATGTAATATTATTTATTAGTATTTTTGCAAGAAAAAAGAAAAGGTTTTTATATTAGAGATACTCACTCTATTGAACGTATAGCACAAATTGATGGGTTGGTTTTCGATAAAGCAAGTACCTTAACTGAATAACTGAAAGCGAAAGTAGTAGAATACATTTTTTAAAGGGGAGAAAGATGAAAAATAACTATGTTAAATACACTTAAAGCTATTTTTAAAACTTCTAAGAGCTTTATGTATAGAATTATATAAATATCTTAATCATAAAAGTCAGCATACTATAAAAAATTAGTACTTTTAAAGAGTCCCAGTCCCATAAAAAGATTTAGTTTACAAGATTAATTTTATAAAGCAGGTTCTGCTATCTATTTATCTCCCAAACCTTCTAATAGAACACAAGTTATTTATTAAAAATAAATGTAACTTTTCTAGCTTTTTTGCATTTAAACATCGTTATAGTCCTTGTATTAGGGTAAGCTTATAAATTACAACATTATATTTTATCAGGAGACAATAATTATGATAGGGTTTCTTCCATCAGATAGTGATATATTTTTTGTAAAACTACCAAACAAAAACTTAATTACATTTATAAATTACAACAAAAAGGTAAAAAGTAATGATGTTTGGAGATGGTCTTAATGATGCAGGAGAATTGCTATTTATGATGTGAATATTGTTTTTACTTAGTGTGATTTATCTATTAAAGAAATACATAATACTTAATACTTAATACTTATCCTCTTTTAAATTTACCATTGGTAGTATTACAATATTATTGTCCGACAGTTTGCATCTATATTGATGCCATTAAGTTCTATTTCTGTCGTATTATTTAGTAGTTCAATTACATGTTTATTAAAATTCTTATAGACTAAGCATCTTTTTATATACTATGAGTATAGTTATTTGAATGAAAATAGCTAGCATCTTATTAGTATTTGTATTTTAATAATTATTTATAATTAGCGCAAGAAGTGGATAATTTGATGATGGCTTAATCATAGCCATACGTTTATTATTAGAGCAATGATATTAAAAATAAATATTGTTATGACAACAGTCATAGTAGTATATTGAAGACCTTTTTATTTTCTACCGGGTGTAGCTGAATTACCTTATTCTTTATTAAAATCTCACCTAAAAGATATCTTTGGTATATGGGCGTTGGCGTATGATACGATACTAAACTGTTATTTTTGCATTTATTGTAAATATTATTTTACAGTATCTTATTATTCAGTGCAAACATTACTTAAAACTAGAACATGGAGTTAATGTTCTTAACTGGCTTCATTTTTGGACTTGGTAATTAATGATGGTTTTTAATAGGTCATAGGTCTTAATTATGGTAAAAAATGCTCCTATAGATATTCTATTGGTATTTTCCTGGCTGTAAATATTATGGGAATGCTTTATGAACGGAGAGTTATACATCTGTATGTGTTTATATGGTTTTATTTAGTAACTTGGGTTCTTTTCTAATGTTACATGTATTTAATAATCTGTCATTGCCAATTTCACTAATTCTATCTAATCCAGGCGTTAATACAATTGTGATACGAACATAATGCAATAGCTTTCATTTTAACTACTAAAATTTTAGGGCTGATGTATTATTATATTCCTAAAAACATCTGGAAGACCTGTTTTTTCCTATAAATTTTCTATTCTTCATTTATGGTCACTTATTTAAGTTTATATTTGGGCTGGTCCTCATCACTTATTATACACTGCACTCCCTAATTGTTAGAAAATTTTAGTAACTGTTTTTCTGCCTCCATCGTATATAGTTTGATTAACTCATCATGGATATTGTGAAAAAGTATGTTAAAAACACCCAATGTTTAATATTTTTGTAGTAGGAGGTTATTGTTATGGTCTGGCAACTATTGAAGGTGCCTATGTTAGCTACTAATACTTTAAAGCCTTTCAAGTCTTTCCTTAGGACATTTTACTTATTGGATTATTGTTCATGTTGGTGGAATGGATTTATTGCATTTTGTGTGATATATTGACTGATAAAACGTATTATGGAATACTTTAGCTATTCTTCATTTATGGTTTGGTGGGTTTTTTTGTATTATATTTTACGTCGTTCCTATTTATTTGATAGGCTAGGATTTTATTAGTAGGAAATGTGTAAATAATTTAAACCTGATAAAACCCTTTTTTTGGATACGGTCACTACTATTATTACTATTATTAAAAGAAGATTTATGGTTGGAGGGCATTTTTATGATATACAATATTTATAATACTATAAAATAGGTAAATTAATTGACAATGAACCTATAAAAACTTATTATAAATCTAATAATTATGGTTATAAATTACATGAAGGGCTTATTTTAAAGCCATTACAATTTACTTTTCTTTATTAGCCAAAGACCTATAGAAAGCTTGATTGAGCATTGAGCTTATTCCCCCTTTAATTGTAAGATAAACTATCCCTAAGTAGTTTCAACCAATAGATAAATAGATAAATAGATATATAGTTATATAGTTATATTAGTTATATTAGAGAAGATAATTGCGCTGCTTGTTATGAGTCTAATGGAAGAGGTCCTAATCTAACCGTTGAATATTAGATAAATAAAGAAGAAAAAGTATGTATAAATAATATTTATCATGTATTATGGTATGTAAGTAAAGATAATCCAACTGTCTATACTTATTGTGATGGGTAATCAGGAGAGATCCCATATACAGAAAATAGCACGCTATATTTATACAATTAATAAAGATCAGATCCTAAATATAAATATAAAAACATGATCATGGCAAGCCCCATCAGGACATAAAGTTTCTTGGGAAGAATACTAATACAATAAATAGATAAATTATGAAAATACGTTCTTATTGGTGGATAGGTATTATTATAATAATTCTCTATTTTATATTATTTATAATTTATACAGCTTTTTCATACAAAAATATCTAATAATCTGGTTTAAGATTACTATTATGAAGAAGAAATAGAGTATAAGGAGATTATTGATGATAATATTGCTGTATTTTTTACAAAAACTAATGTATATGTAGTATAAAAATATATTTACTCATTGATAACAATATTTATGGCACATTAAACTTGCTTAGACTTTCAAATAAGAATTTGGATGTAACTAGAGTTATTCAACTAGCTAAACAGGTAAAATAATATTTTTATATTATGGATTTGGCTCTTTTTACTTAAAAATTAGATGGAAAGATTATAGGTAAAAGATATTTATTTAAAAATATAAGATGGCAAATTTAGTTTTTGTCCCTTCTTTTTTAGTATTAGTATTTGCTGATTTGCTGGAAGTTTACATTGTATAGGTGTATAGGTGTATAGGTGTATAGGTGTATAGGTATGTGTGGCCCTATTGCATTTTCTATCAGATAGTATTTTCTCTTATATTTATTTGGAACAATGGGTTTGCTGATGAACAAAAGATTATTTCTATTACACTTAATATAAACATGATATTTTCTGTCTTCTTACCTAATAGTCTTTAAACTTAGAAAGTATCTTTAAAAGTTTTTACAGTTTTTTAAGGTAACTTTATTAGATTTTATATACAAAACAAATATTATATTTATAGTTGGAGTATATTGTTTTGAATTACTAATTCCTTATCTTTCCCCATCTATAATATTTTTATACGTTAGCAATAGAAATTCTATTCCAAACAGACTATTTCATTAAGAAATATGATAAATAAAATAAATAAAATAAATAAAATAAATAAAATAAATAAAATAAATAAAAGAAATAAAGAAGCTCTTGATTATCATAGTAGATTTCCTGCTGGAAAAACTAAAATATCCCCATCTAAAAATTATCGTTCACAAAGAGATCTTTCTTTAGCATATTCTCCGGGTGTAGCAGAACCTTGTTCTGCTATTACTCAATTTCCTCAAAAAGCCTATGATTTTACAAACAAAGGTAATTTAGTAGCAGTAGTATCTAATGGGACAGCTGTTCTTGGTATTGGTAATATTGGGGAATTAGCGTCGAAGCCAGTGATGGAAGGAAAAGGTCTATTATTTAAAGTATTTGCAGGAGTTGATGTTTTTGATATTGAGATAGCTGAAAAAGAACCTGAAATTTTTATTAAAGTAATAAGAGCAATAGCTTCAACTTTTGGAGGGATAAATCTTGAAGACATTAAAGCACCGGAAGCTTTTGAAATAGAACGACGGCTAAAAAAAGAACTTAAGATTCCTGTTATGCATGATGATCAACATGGCACTGCTATAATATCGGGTGCAGCACTTATTAATTCATTAGAATTTGTAGGTAAAAAAATTGAAAAAATAAAAGTAGTAATAAATGGAGCTGGATCTGCTGCTATTTCTTGTACACGGTTTTATAAGAAACTAGGAGTTAAAGCAAATAATATTTTAATGTTTGATAGAAAAGGTATCATCTGTATAGAAAGAAATGATCTTACTCCAGAAAAAAAAGAATTTTCCGTTAAAACCCATATTAATTTAGAGGAAGCATTAAAGGGAGCCGATGTTTTTATTGGCCTATCTATTGCAGAGATTCTATCTACAGATATGGTATTAACGATGGCAAAGAATCCTATTATTTTTTCTTTGGCAAATCCAAATCCAGAGATTAGATATGAACTTGCTATTAAAACTCGTCCAGATGCTATAGTAGCATCTGGCAGAAGTGATTTTCCGAATCAAGTAAATAATGTATTAGGATTTCCTTATATATTTAGAGGAGCTCTTGATGTGCAATCAATAACTATCAACGAAGAGATGAAATTAGCTGCAGTATTTGCTATCGCTAGATTAGCAAAGGAAAAATCTTTTGGTAAAAAATCTATTATTCCTCATCCATTAGATAGTGCCCTTATTACTCATGTATCACTTGCCGTAGCTAAATTAGCGATTAAATCTGGTGTAGCTAGAAAAAAAATTAATGACTGGAATGCGTATGAAGAATATCTTCTTGACAGAAGAATAATTAAAGTCTTATAATAATAATAGTTTTAGTTTATTAACTAAAATTTAACTTTCTATACCCCCAATCCCTAATTTACTACTGATAAACAGTAAGAAGTAAGTTTATTTTATAATAGTAATCCTTTTTTTATTTGTATGATACTTTATACTTTTCTCCAAGATCCAAACATACGGTGAATGACTGATATATTTATATATAAAGTAAATATAATGAATGCCTAGGATTAATGTAGGCGATTTAACGCTTTAATGCTTTAATGCTTTATTTGCTTAATCCATCAACCAGAAATGCACATTCTCTCTAACTTTACTTTTGTTTATGGAGGTAAAAAAAGGTATCTAATATGGAGTTTAAATTATTCTAAGTTACCATTATTATTTTTTATTAAAGAATCCTATTACCAGGATTATCAGGGAGATATGATATATCAAGGTATTTGTGTTATTCATTATAAAAACAAATAATATTTTAAGAGATATAGAGCTAGAAATAGGTAAAAATATTAGTTGCATTTAATTAAAAAATTTTAGTAGTAATAGTTATAGTATTTTTCTATATTTGATATTGAAGAAACTAACTTAAAAACTTCTATGAAGTGAGATGCAGATAAGAAATTCTACCTAAAAATGCGGTATTTTGAGGTATAATCGTACTTTTTATACGAAGGTTATTAACGTACTTTAAGAAAATGGTATATCATATGCGTAAAAAATTATATTATGTCAGGTAATAGCTTTGGAAGAATTTTCACACTTAAGACTTATGGGGAAAGTCATGGGAGAATGATAGGGGGTATTATAGATGGATGTCCTTCAGGGTTAAAAATAAATATTGAAAATATACAGAAAGAATTAAATAGAAGAAAACCAGGTCAATCTAATATAGTAACTCAACGAAAAGAGGATGATAAAATTTCGTTGTTATCAGGTATTTTAGATGGAGTTACCACAGGAACTCCAATAGGGTTTTCTATTGAAAATCTAAACTATAAAGAATACGACTATTTTCATATACATAAAATTTATAGACCTTCTCATGCAGATTTTGTCTATGAAAAAAAATACGGTATTAGAGATTATAGAGGAGGAGGTAGGTCATCAGCACGAGAAACAGCTACTAGAGTAGTAGCTGGAGCTATTGCGAAACAATTAATTAAAGGTATTAAGATTACTGCTTTTGTCTCTTCTGTAGGAACAATTCATCTTAATAAGCCTTATCATAAACTTAATTTATATTATTTGGAGGATAATCCTGTTCGTTGTCCAGACGCGCTAGTTGCAGAAAAAATGATTGAACTAATTAAAACAATTCGTAAAGAAGGTGATACTTTAGGTGGAGTAATAAGCTGTATAATACAGGGAGTTCCTGTTGGACTAGGAACTCCTATTTTTAATAAGCTACATGCGGATATAGGGAAAGCTATGTTATCTATAAATGCAGTAAAAGGGTTTGAATATGGTAGTGGGTTTTCTAGTGTTCAAATGCGTGGATCTTCCCATAATGATATTTTCAATGCTGACGAAACTACTAAAACTAATTTTTCAGGAGGAGTCCAAGGTGGAATTTCTAATGGGATGGATGTATATTTTAGAGTCGCATTCAAACCTATTGCTACTATTATGCGAAAGCAAAAAAGTATTGATATCAAAGGTAAAATTTCATCTTTAGAAGGAAGAGGGAGACATGATCCTTGTGTAGTTCCAAGAGCGGTTCCAATCGTAGAAGCTATGACAGCTCTTGTTATAACGGATCATTGGTTATTGAATAAGATAATAATTTAGTAATACTAGTAATACTATACCTCTTCTTTTATCTATTTTAGGTCCTACAAACGTAGGAAAAACTAAAATTTCTTTGTTATTAGCTGAAATATTTAATACAGAGATATTATCATGTGATGCTCGCCAATTTTATAGAGAGCTTATTATAGGAACCTCTTCTCCCGACAAATATATGTTATATAACATACAGCATCATTTTATAGGAAATTTAACTATTTGGAATCTTTATAGTGCAGGTGATTATCAAAAAGATGCTTTTAAAAAACTTAATGAACTTTTTACCCGTCTTCCTATAGTTTTAATGGTAGGTGGTTCTGGTTTATATGGGAAAGTGCTTACATTTGGAATAGATTATCTACCATTTATTTCTAAAGAGATTAGTAGATATTTACATATGATAAATCTATTTCAGTACGAAATTACAAAAGGAATTGTATATAATAATTATCATAGTTTTTTTCGTTCACTTGAGGTTTTAAGTTCTTCTAATCGATCTTTTTCTTCTTATCATAATAAGATAACAATAAGTACTTATTTTTATATAGTGAAAATTGGTTTGAATTTATCTAGAGATGATTTATATGAGCGTATAAATAAACACATAGAATATATGATTAAATTTGGTTTCTTAGAAGAAGCTCAAGAATGTTATTATTACAGACATTTAAACGCACTACAAACTATAGCTTATAATGATATATTTAATTATTTTGATGGTAAGATAAGTTTTGAGAAAGCTATAGATAAAATAAAAATAAATACAAGACGTTATTCTAAAAGACAACTGACCTGGTATAAAAAAGAAAAAAAAATGCAATGGGTTTTTTCTTATAAAGAGCCTGAAATTATAGAAAATGTAAAAAAAAAACTAGCTTACATAAAAGACAAAATGTCTTAAATGTTTTGTGGTATTTACTTTTATGTTTTTTGGGTTTTATATTCATTATTTTATGGCTAAAGGAACGATTCATGTAACGGCAGAGAATATTTTTCCAATAATAAAAAAGTTTTTATACTCTGATAAAGAAATCTTTTTAAGAGAAATCATATCTAATGCTATTGATGCCACCTTAAAATTTAAAAAACTTTCGCAATTAGGTGAAGCAAAAGAAGAAATTACAGAGACAAAAATAGAGATAAAAATAAATAAAAAAGAAAAAACCCTTCATATCATTGATGAAGGGATTGGAATGAGTATTAAAGAGATCGATAAGTATATTAATAAAATTGCTTTTTCAGGCGCTGAAGAATTCATTTCTAAATATAAAGACCAAGAAATCATAGGTAATTTTGGTTTAGGTTTTTATTCGGCTTTCATGGTTTCAGATAAAGTAGAAATATTTAGTAAATCATATATAAAAGATGTCCCTTCTGCTTATTGGATTTCTGATGGAAATCCAGTCTTTATTTTAGAAGAAGGAAACAAAAAAAACCGTGGAACAGAAGTAATACTTCATATAAATAAAGATTCTAAGGAGTTTCTTGATGAGTACAGAATCAATACGCTTCTTAATAAATATTGTAAGTTCATGCCTATTCCTATTAAATTTGGAGATAGTGCAGATAAAGAAACAAAGATTAAGGTTGATAATATTATCAATGATCCAACTCCTGCGTGGAAGAAAAACCCACTCTTACTAAAAGAAGAAGATTATAAGGAGTTTTACTCAAAGATTTTTCCTGCTGATTTAGATGACCCATTATTTTGGATTCATCTCAATATTGAACATCCTTTTAATTTAACTGGCATTCTTTATTTTCCTAAAGAAAAAAATCAAATAGAAATTCATAAAAACAAAATACACCTTTATAAGAATCAAGTCTTTGTTACTGATAATGTAGAGGGAATTCTTCCTGAATTTTTACATTTATTGCGAGGTATTATTGATTCACCAGATATCCCTCTTAATGTTTCTCGTTCAAATTTTCAGGATGATGAAGCTGTAAAAAAAATGTATGGCTATATTACTAGAAAAGTGGCAGACAAATTTTATGGTTTAATTAAAAATTTTAGATCTCTTTATGAAAAAAAATGGGAAGATATTAAAATAATAATTGAGCATGGAATGCTTAGTGAAGATAAATTCTTTAAAAAGGCCAATGATTTCTTTCTATATTCTACTGTTGATGGTGAATATTTCACGTTTGATGAGTTTACTGAGAAAATAAGAGTAACACATAAAAATAAAGATAATAAAGTTATTTACTTATATTCTTCAAATAAAGAAACGCAACACAGTTACATAAAGATAGCTAAAGATAAATCATATGAAGTATTATTACTAGATAGTCCTTTATCACCTCATTTGATTCAAAAACTAGAAGTTAATCATAAAGATATTTTTTTTACTCGTGTTGATGCAGATACGATAGAAAACCTCTTTAAAAGAGAAGAGGTAACTATTTCAAAACTATCTGAAAATGAAAAAGAAATTCTTAAAAAAATATTATCGAAAACTATAAACACACAAAAATATATGATCTTATTGGAAAATCTAGAAAGTAGAACCTTACCCTTTATTATTACTAATCCTGAATTTATGCGTAGAATGAAAGATATGAGTAAAACTGGAGGATCGAATAATTCAGAATCATTACCAGATATTTATCATATAAAGATAAATATAAACAATGACTTTATAAGAAAAATATTAAAAGAATCTAATCCTTCTTTGCAAGAGCAAATGATAGAAAAATCACTTGCTTTGGCTATGCTTTCCAAGAATATTTTAACTGGAGAGTCTCTTAGTAAGTTTGTAGATAGATCATTCAATGAATTACTTTATAATCAGTAATTAATTTTTTTGGAGAGATGGCAGAGTTGGCTTAATGCGATGGTCTTGAAAACCAATGAAGAATTTAATCTTCCGTGGGTTCAAATCCTACTCTCTCCGCATTATACTTACATAATATGTTGTTCATTAATTTTTAAGATAGTTTTTTATAATTATCATTGCTCTCATGATTTTTGGACCCAAAAATATACAAGAAATAGCCCAGTCAATAGGATATGGAATAAGATATTTGAAATAATTAATAGGTAAGTATGTGTGATTTAAAGTATCTAGATTTAACAAGTGAAATAGATGATAGTATTAAAGAAAACTAGAACTATTTCTATTTCTATTTCCTCAATACAAGATGTATTCTTTGATGTTCTCTGTCCATTTCTAATACTATAGTTTCTATAATATCTCCTAACTTGAAAATATCTGAAGGATGTTTATTGTTTAAAGTATCAGAAAGATTTGAATTATGAATCATACCATCGATGCCTTCTTGGAGTTCTACAAAAATACCGTAATCAGTGATATGTCTAATCGTGCCTATATGAATTGAACCTTTCTTATATTTCTCCTGAATATCAAGCCAAGGATTTCTTGTAAGTTGTTTTAATCCCAAAGACATTTTTTTTTCTTTATGATCAAGTGTAAGAATGACTCCTTCTACTATATCGTCTATTTTAATAAAGTCTTTGGCCAATCTTAATTGATTGGACCACGATATTTCTGATACGTGAAGAAGAGCTTCAATCCCTGGATGATTTTCAATTTCTACAAAAGCACCATATTCCGTGACTGCTATTACTTTACCTTTTATTTTATTTCCTATTTTAAAATTTTTATCTAGTGAGTTCCATGGATGAGGTAAAAGATGTTTGATGCCTAGTTGTATTCGGCTTTTCTCCTCATTAAAATCAAGAACAACTACCTTTACCTTTTCGTTAATTTTAAGCACTTCAGACGGATGGTTTATCCGTTTCCAAGAAATGTCATTATTATGCACCATCCCATCTACACCTCCCAGATCGCAGAAAGCGCCATAGTTTGCTATGTTTTTTACTTTTGCTATAATAACTTGTCCTGGTTGTAGTTCAGAAATAAACTTTTTCTTTTGTTTTTCTATCTCATCTTCTATTAGAGCTTTGTGAGAAACAACAATATTTTTATACTCATTATTTATTTTTAATATTTTAAATTCCATATACTTATTATAAACTTCACTATAAAAATTATCAAAGTTATATAGTGGTTTTGGATCAATCTGAGAGCCAGGCATAAACGCTTCTATATGATCAAGTATTCTTACTATCATACCACCTTTTGTGCGTCCTATTACTTTTCCAGTAATAATTTCTCTATTCTTATACGCTTCTTTAGCTCGTTCCCAACAATGTCTGATCTTGGCTTTACGATAGGAGAGTAAAAGCTGACCTTTATATATTTTTTCCAACATTACATCTATAATATCTCCTACTTTTATTTTATTTTTATTTCTAATTTCATTAATAGGTACTATTCCTTCATATTTAAAATGTATATCAATAATAACTTCTTTGTCTAAAATCCTTGTTATTATTCCTCTCAATATTTCATATTTATTAATAGTAGTAACTACTACATCTTTTATATGATCTTCTTTTTGAAGACCTTCATATTCATTCCAATTAAATTTATCTCTTGGAATAGATGCTGTAATAAATTTGCTTATTTGTTCAAACATGCTGTGAGAAAGTTTTGTATATAGAAACAGTCGTTGATTCGTTGATTCTAACTTAGAATCCAAACACCTCGTTTATTATTATTAGTTCCCTAAACTGGAATCGAACCAGTGACCCTTTGATTAACAGTCAAATGCTCTAACCAAACTGAGCTACTAGGGATTAATATTAAATATAGTTCTTTATTTTAATTTCAACTAAGTATGTCACCTATATAAAAATAATCATTATATTGAATATTATGTTCCCAATTTAAATAGATATTCAAGTGAATCAGGTTGATACCAAATGACCATTACAGGGGTGGTGATTGGTTATGGCGCCCTGTCCAACAACAATATCTCCTATTTTCGTCTTGAAATAATTATACTAAGCTTTTACTATTAAAGGCGCCTTTCATAATCAAAGAAAAATCATACTATTTTTGTAGATCCGGATTTACTACGAAAAGCAAATAAGCAAATATTTTAACACGATAATATAAGACACTGTGCCCGAGTTTGGTAAGGGGAAAGTCTGCAAAACTTTTAATATCGGTTCGACTCCGTTCGGTGTCTCTATAGATTTCATAGATGATCTTTTATTTTTGGGAAACGTATTTTACATTAGACTACGATAAATTATTAATTAGTTGGCTTGATTCGTTAATCAAGCATGAAAATGGTATTTTAGGAGAAATAAATTACATTTATTGTAATGATGAATGTTTATTAATGATAAATAAAAAATATCTAAATCATGATTTTTATACTGATGTGATCACTTTTAATTATGTTAGATACACGAAAATTTATGGTGATATTTTTATAAGTATAGATAGAGTAAAGGAAAATGCTTTAAAGTGGGGTGTTTCTTTTGAAAAAGAACTTTATCGCATAATGATACATGGAATATTACATTTATTATACTATGATGATAAATATCATACTGAAAAATTTCTTATGCAAGATAAAGAGAACTTTTATATGGATTTACTTTTTTTAAAGTATGTTTTATGATGTTATTGTAGTAGGTGGTGGTCATGCTGGAGCTGAAGCCGCAGCATCTTCTGCTAGAATGGGATCAACAGTATTACTAATAACTATAAATTTACAAACAATTGGGCAGATGTCGTGCAATCCATCAATGGGAGGAATTGCTACTGGACAAATTGTTAGAGAAATTGATGCGTTAGGAGGATTCTCTGGAATTATTGCTGATCATACTATGATTCAATTTCGTATGTTAAATTGCTCTAAAGGTCCTGCAATGTGGAGTCCAAGGGCTCAATTAGATAGGATACGATTTTCTGAGAGTTGGCGTATGGTGTTAGAAAGTATTACAAAGATATCTCTTTGTCAAGACTCAGTAGTTGAACTTTTGATTATAAATGAAAAAGTATGCGGGGTAAAGACAGCTCTTGGATTAGAAATTAAAAGTAAAGCTGTAATATTAACTAATGGAACTTTTCTTAATGGCTTTATTTATATTGGTGAAAAAAAAATTAGTGGTGGGCGTATTTCTGAAAAATCTACTACAGGGCTTTCGTCACAGCTAAAAAGTTTAGGCTTTGATGTTGGTAGAATGAAGACTGGAACTTCACCTAGAGTTGATGGAAGGTCTTTGAATTATTCAAAAATGATTGAGCAACAAGGAGACGAAAGACCTAAAAAATTTTCTTACCTAGACACTCCTCCTTTAATAAATCAATATAGTTGTTATATTACCTATACTTCTGAAAGAGTCCACGAAATATTACTATCTGGATTTGATCGTTCTCCGAACTTCAATGGGTCTATCAATAGTAAAGGTCCACGTTATTGTCCTTCTATAGAAGATAAGATTTATAGATTCTCTGACCGTTCTCGTCATCAAATTTTCGCTGAACCAGAGGGCTTCAATACAACGGAGATATATGTGAATGGTTTTTCTACTTCTCTTCCTCAAGATATACAATTTGATGCTTTGCATAAAATACCTGGCTTCGAGAGAGCTAAAATATTAAGACCAGGTTATGCTATTGAATACGACTATTTTCCTCCTATTCAATTAAATCACTCATTAGAAACAAAAAGAATCAGTAATTTATTTTTTTCAGGCCAAATTAATGGTACTACAGGATATGAAGTAGCAGCTGCACAAGGATTATTAGCTGGAATTAATGCGCATTTAAAAATTAATGGAAAAGCTCCTTTTGTTCTACTACGCAATGAAGCTTATATTGGCGTATTAATTGATGATCTCGTTACTAAAGGTACAGATGAACCATATCGTATGTTTACATCTAGAGCAGAATACAGAATTCTGCTACGCCAAGACAATGCAGATGAGCGTCTTACTCCATTTGCAGTTGATTTAGGATTAGTAGAAAATAATAGATTAAAAAAGCTTGAAGAAAAACTAAAGAAAGTAGAGGAATGTGTAACTTTTTTAAGTAGAGAAATAAGAACACTAAATATGATCAATAAAATAAATAAAATCACTCAACCAACTAAAATAGCAACATTTCTTTCCAGACCAGAAATTTCTTACGATGATCTTTTTTTTATGGTAGATATTAAAGAATATGGTAAATTTAATAAATTGAAGGAAGAAGAATGGCAGCAAGTTTCCATTAGAATTAAATATAAATCTTATATAGAGCGTGAAAGAGAGATGGCAATTAATCTAATACGTCTTGAAAAGATTTTACTTCCTAAGTTTTTTGATTATAAAAAAATACAGGCATTATCTGTAGAGGCACAAGAAAAACTTAATGCACATTGTCCAAATTCTATTGGACAAGCTTCTAGAATAAGTGGAATATCTCCTTCTGACATTAGTACACTCCTTATTTACATGAAATCACCTTTCAATCCCTAGTGCTTTCTTTATCTGCTGACAATAATATTTATTACTAAATAAGGAATAAAGATTACTTTAAAAAAGTTGTTAATATTGTAATTTTCTATCATTTTGGGATGATTTAGAGCTCTATCTATAATATACTTTTCTTTTACTTCATAAGAAAAATGCATTTTAAAAGAAAATTTACCATCAAACATAATTGCATATTGTATAATTTCTTCTGAAATTAATTTATCGTCTGTAATAGGAATAGGATTAAAGCTAACGGAATTTTTATATCCCATATAATGCCAAAGTTCTTCAGATATGTGTGGTGCAAAAGGTGCTATTAATATAACAATAGGCTCTAAAATAGATATTCTTCTGCATTTTATTGCACTTAACTCATTTATTACAATCATAAATGCACTTATCGTTGTATTAAACGAAATAAACCCCATATCTTCTCTTATTTTTTTAATTATATTATGTACTATTTTATATTCTTTTAATGATGTAGAAAAAAATGAATCTTCTATTAAGAAATATCCTTTGTAAAAATACATAATCCATAGTTTCTTTACAAAATGATGTACGCCATTGACGCCTTGTTCGATCCAAGGCTTATCTTGTTTAATAGGACCAAGAAACATTTCATAGATACGCAGAGTATCTGCTCCGTATTGATAGCAAATTTTATCTGGATTAATAACATTAAACTTGGATTTTGACATTTTTTCTACTATTCTTTGACAAAAGAATTGTCCATTTTCTGTTATTAAATCTACTTTATAAAATTCTTTACGCCAAGTTTTAAATTTTTCTATATCAAGTATATTATCGGGTTTTAATAGATTGATGTCAATAGGTATTTTTTGAATATTTTGTATATTTTTTATGAGACCAGCAGATAAAAATAGCTGTGTATCATTAATTTTTGAGATAAAAGCAGAATTTCCTAGAATCATTCCTTGATTTATTAATTTCTTGAAAGGTTCTTCTGTGTTTATCCATTGATGATCCTTAAGGAAAAGATGCCAAAACCTGGCGTAAATTAAATGTCCTGTTGCATGTTCTGCCCCACCAATATACAAATCTACGCTTTTCCAATAAGCTTCAGCTTCAGCTTCAAGAAAAGCTTCGTTAAGATTTTTCTTCATATATCTCAACATATACCAACTTGATCCAGCCCAAGCAGGCATTGTACTTGTTTCAATAGGAAATCTATTTTTTTTATTTATTAGATTGTTATAGACAACTGCTTTTGTTATTTCATCCCAAGACCAATGCTTGGCTCTTTTTAAGGGTGTGGATATTCCGTTCGAAGAGATAATTGAATCTATTTCAGGTAATAATAAAGGTAATTTATTTTCAGTTATTCCATTATTTTTATAATAGATAGGTATTGGCTCTCCCCAATATCGTTGTCTTGAAAAGACTACATCATGCAAACGATAGTTTTTCATCCCATATCCTACACCTTTTTCTATTATTTTTTTAATAGAACTCTTAATATAATGTCGAAGCATACATTTTCCCTCTGAATTTGGTACAACAAAAACTGATCCTGTACCATAACTTGAAATAACAGAGTTATTTATATATATAGGAATTTCATTTTTTGAAAAAGGGTTTCTTGCATAAAGACCTATAAATATTCCATTAAAAATATAGTCTTTAGATCTTCTAAGGAGTTCATTTCTGTTTTTAATTTTCTTAATATATTCTTCCACTTCTTTTTTATATCTATCTGTAATTATAAGTTTTATTACAGGATGTTCAGTGGCTAATACTATAAAACTAACTTCAAATATTGTATATGGTTGTTTGGTAAATACTTCTAAAGAAAAAAACTTAGTAATAATAGAAAAAAATAGCTTTGCGCCATAAGATTTACCAATCCAATTGTATTGGATTTCTTTAAGTGCATTTGGCCATTCTATTTTATTTAAACCAGACAATAGTCTTTCAGTAAAAGCGCTGATGCGCATATTCCATTGTATCATCTTTTTCTGATAGACTAGATATCCTCCTCGTTCACTTCTTCCATCTTTTACTTCATCATTAGCTAAAACTGTTCCTAAGTCTTTACACCAGTTTACTGAAGCTATTGACCGATAAGAAATACGAAATTTTTGTAATACTTCTTCTTTCTTCTTAATAGACGATCGCTTCCATTTTTCATTGGAAAATGTTTTTATTTTACTTACAGTAAAAGCTTTTACTTTCCAATTGCCTTCTCTATCAAATATTTTTGTTAATTCAACTATATAACGAGTTTTTTTAATTTCTTTATCATACCAAGAATTTAAAAATTGTAAAAAAATCCATTGTGTCCATCGATAATAACATGGGTCACTTGTTTTTATTTCTCTTGTCCAATCTAAAGAGAAACCTAAGCCTTTCAGTTGTTTTTTATATCTTTTTATATTGGTTTCAGTGGTTATGATTGGATGCTTTCCTGTTTGAATGGCGAATTGTTCGGTTGGTAGTCCGAAAGAATCAAATCCTATTGGATGAAGTACGTTATATCCTTCAGATCGTTTAAATCTAGCATAAATATCAGACACTATATATCCTAAAATATGTCCTACATGTAGTCCTGATCCTGAAGGATAAGGAAACATATCCAGAATATAACACTTTTCCTTGATGTAAATATTATTTGCTTCAAATATTTTTGATATCCTCCAATAATCTTGCCAAAGAGGCTCTATTTTTTTAAAAGTATATGTCATAGAAATATCTAAAATACCATTTATCTACATTTTTTTTTATGTTAAAAACACATTAAGTAATAATAGGTGTATATAGTTTCTTTTTATCTATATGTGTAAAAGTAAGTCTTAGCTTTTTTTGTCTATTACAGATACTAACTTTATTAATAAACATTATTTTAGTATACTTTTTAACTGCTAATATTATTATCGTGAATAAGCACTATTCTTTTATAGTAGACAAAAATCAAGAACCTTTACGCATTGATAAATTTTTACTGAATAGTATCTCTAATACAACACGAAATAAAATACAAAGTACATTTTATAAAGATAAAATTTTTGTGAACAACGTCTTAGTTAAGAAAAATTATCGTGTAAAACCGCTAGATTTCATTAGTGTAATGATAGATTATCCTAAAGAAATTCTTAAAGAAGACATTTATTTAAATATTCTATATGAAGATGATGTTTTAGTTGTAATTAATAAGCCAACGGGGGTTCCTATTCATTCAGGATATGGTAATTATAAAGGAACATTATTGCATTCTATTAAAGATCATTTAAATAAAATAGGTATGAAGAAGTTCCCTGAACGGATGGGACTTGTTCATCGGCTAGATAAGGAAACAAGTGGATTACTTCTTATTGCTAAAAATGACTTTTCTCTACAACATTTAACTTATCAATTTTTTACACGAAGTGTATATAGGCGTTATATAGCTCTTGTTTGGGGCAATTTGGAAGGATATGGAACTATTAAAGGTAATATTGGGAGAAGTTTAATAGATAGAAAACGTATGGAATTTTTTTATGATGGATCAATTGGAAAACATTCAGTCACTCATTATAAAGTTTTAGAAAAGCTTAAGTTAGTTACGCTGATATCATGTAGGATAGATACTGGAAGAACCCATCAAATAAGAACGCATTTTACTAATTTAGGTAATCCAATTTTTAATGATTCTCGTTATGGTGGAAGTAATAAAATTATAAAAAAATGTTTCTCTATGTTACATGGACAGTTTTTACACGCTCAATCTTTCATTTTTATTCACCCAATAACTGGATTACCCATGCATTTTGAAGCGCCTTTACCTAAAGAAATGTTTAAAATATTAGAAATACTTCGTAATATAGATTATACAAAGATAAAGATAAATGATAGATGATAAAAAAAATATTGTATCTTTGATGGATCATCTTTTAAAAATAAAGGAGTACATAATTTTTTTGGGAGAATCAAAATGACTTGAGGCTTCTTAATTTAATTGGATAGAATGTGGGAATCCGGGTCCCAAAGAGAAGGTTCAAGTCCTTCAGAAGCTACAAGGATATAAGGTGCTTTAGCTCAGGTTGGTAGAGCATCGGACTGAAAATCCGTGTGTCCCCAGTTCGAATCTGGGAGGTACTACTTATATATAAATATATAAATATATAAATGTATAAATGTGTCTTATTGTTATTTTTTTATGGTGTTTCTTTGACAAAAGAATTTAGAGGGTTTTTCTACACGGTTCCATTTAAAGTGTAAGGGTTACGAATGATGAACTAAACAGATAAAATTATATGAAGGACAGCTAAATTTAGAGTAAGACGTCTTTTTATAGTTTTGGGTTAATAATTCATCTTAAAAATAGGTAAATGAAGAAATATACAACATAGATATGTTAAAAAACTAAATTGCTATCTGCTATCAAACCAGACTTTAAAAATATTTAGCTATACTCAAGTAAATATTCTCATAAGATCCTGTTAATTGTAATTGACTGGTGCAGATGCTATTCGTTCTATTTCTTCACTAATTGTTGGATTTAAGTAAATTCTCTTTTATATCATCTGTTTCTAATGGATCTGGCTATTTTCTACCTTACATAGAAAATAAAACAGTTTTTTTTACCTTTTTGAAACAAAATGTAGCGATTTGCAATAATATAATTATCATTTATAACTAAATTATCGTCTACTTTTTCTCTATTAACATATATAGATTTTTCTTTCAAAGCTCGTCTAGCTTCTCTTTTAGAAGAAAAAAATCCACTGTTTTCTGTTAATGCCTCTAAAATAGAAAGTCCTCTTTGCAAGATTCCTCTATTGATTTGTTTATGCGTAACTACCTGAAAAACAGATAAAAATGATTTTTCATCTAATGTTAAAAGGGAGCGTAATTTATCCTTTCCAAATAAAAGATCTGATAAATTAAGGGATTTTTTATAGTTTTTTTCTCCGTGAATCAATTTAGTCATGTTTTTAGCTAAAGCTTTTTGTAGTATTCGTTTATATGGAGCTTTATTATGAGTGTATAATAAGTGATATATTTCTTCTTTCTTTAGAAAAGTAAAGAATCTAATAAATCGCCTTGCTACATCATCAGTAATATTCAGCCAGAATTGATAAAATGTATAAGGAGATGTTTTTTTATAGTCAAGCCATATATTTTCATTATTATCACTCTTTCCAAATTTAGTTCCATTAGGTTTTATAATTAGTGGAAATGTTATACCGTAAGCTTTTCCACTAGTTAATTTACGGATAAGTTCTATCCCTGTAATAATATTACCCCATTGATCGGAACCGCCAATTTGTATACGACAATTTTCATATACATAAAGATGATAAAAATCATAAGCTTGTAGTAGTTGATAAGTAAACTCTGTAAATGATATTCCTTCAGATTCTGACTTTAAACGTGATTTAACAGATTCCTTCGACATCATATAATTTACCGTTAGATTCTTTCCAATGTCTCTAATAAAATTTAGAAAAGATAGATTCCCTATCCAATCATAATTATTTAGTAATTTAGTTTTCTCTACATTTAAAAATAGCTCTAATTGTTTTTGTATGCAATGAATATTGTGTAGTAATATTTCTTGATCAAGCAATATTCGTTCTTTATATTTTCCAGATGGATCGCCTATCATTCCAGTTGCTCCACCAATGATAGTTAAAGTTTTATAGCCAAATCTATGAAAATGTTCTAACATAAATATAGGAAGTAAATTACCTATATGTAATGAATCAGAGGTTGGATCAAATCCAATATATAGGAGATTGTGTACTTTTTTTAACTGTTCCTTAATTCCTAATGAATACTTCCAAACCAGCCCCCGCCAAGCTAATTCGTTTAATATGTCGACATTTTTCATTTATTTACAAAACTATTAAACAAATAGTTTTAATACTATCTACAAAAAATTGTTTTCATATTCATTGAATAAATATAAATAGACTCATATCTATATGAAAATAAAAATTTTTGACACTACATTAAGAGATGGTGAACAGGTGCCAGGGTGTAAATTAGAAATTTTTAGTAAAATAGAAATTGCTCGGCAACTTGAAAAACTAGGCGTAGATGTAATAGAAGCAGGATTTCCTATATCTAGTACAAGTGATTTTAACTCGGTAGTAGAGATCTCTCATGCTGTTTCTACTCCAATAATTTGCGTTTTATCTAGGGCGCTTAAGAAAGATATTGAAATAGCAGCAAAAGCCCTAGAAGGTGCGAAACAGTCACGCATTCATATAGGAGTTGGTACTTCAGATTGTCACATACGTTATAAATTCAATAGTATGCCAGAAAAAATTATTGAGAAAGCTGTTGAATCTGTAAAATATGCTAAGCGATTTGTAGAGGAAGTACAATTCTATACTGAAGATGCAGGGAGAACCCAAAATGAATTTCTAGCGAAAGTTTGTGAAGGAGTAATTAAAGCTGGCGCTACTATATTAAACCTCCCTGATACCACGGGATTCTGCTTACCAAATGTTTATGGAGAAAAAATTCGTTATATTAGAGAAAATGTTAATGGTATAGAGAAAGCAATTATTTCTACGCACTGTCATGACGATTTAGGATTGGCAACAGCTAATACTTTGGAAGGAGTTTTAAATGGGGCTAAACAAGTGGAATGTACTCTAAATGGATTAGGAGAACGGGCAGGAAACACTGCGCTTGAAGAGATCGTTATGCTTTTTAAAAAGCATAGTTATCTTGGGGTTGAAACTAATATTAAAACAGAATTCCTTTGTAATACAAGTGACATTATAACTCAATGTACTGGAATTTCAGTACAATCTAATAAAGCAATAGTAGGGGCTAATGCTTTTTCTCATTCATCTGGAATTCATCAAGACGGACTTATAAAAAAAGTTAAGAATTATGAGATCATTGATACTAAAAATATAGGAATCAAGGAATCACGTCTAATTCTGTCCACTAGAAGTGGCAGATCAGCTCTATCTTATCGTTATCAAATAGTTGGTATTGTTATTTCAAAGGAGGAGATATATTCTATATATCCCTTATTTCTTAAATACTCTGATAAAAAAAAGGAAATACAAGACGAAGATATAAAAATGCTGTTAAAAATAGCAAAAGTTTCTACTTCAATTTATATTTAGAATATAGAATATGTTAAAAACCTTATTTGATAAGGTCTGGAAGTCGCATATTGTAGAATCTATTCCTAAAGGGCCTTCAGTGCTATATATTGACAGGCATTTTATTCATGAAGTTACTAGTCCCCATGCTTTTGAAGAACTTAAATGCCGTGTTTTACTAATTTATAAAAAAGAAAGAATCATTGCAACAGTAGATCATAATGTTCCTACTAAAAATCAACACCTTCCTATACTTGACGCTCTATCAAAGAAACAAGTAAAAATACTTGTAGAAAACTGTAAAATAAATGGAATAGATTTTTTTGGTTTGCTTCATAATAACCAAGGAATAGTACATATTATTGGGCCAGAGCTTGGTTATACTATTCCTGGAATAACTATTGTATGTGGTGATAGTCATACTTCTACACATGGAGCATTTGGTAGTATCGCTTTTGGAATAGGAACAAGTCAAGTATCTATGGTTATGGCAAGTCAATGTTTATTGCAGAAAAAACCAAAACAAATGCGCATCCATTTAGTAGGACTAACTAAAATAAGTGTTACTCCTAAAGATATAATTTTGTATATTATTTCTAAAGTTGGTACTGACGGTGCAGTAGGTTATTTTGTTGAATTTTCTGGTAAGGTTTTTCGTAAAATGAGCATGGAAGGACGAATGACTATATGTAATATGAGTATAGAGATGGGCGCTAAAGGGGGGCTTATATCTCCAGATAAAACTACATTAAATTATATAAATAAAATAAAGTATTTTCCTAAAAATATATTATTGGAGGAGGCATTGCCATATTGGAGAACACTATATACAGAAACAGATTTTTTTTTAGATAGAGAATGTTATTTTTATGCTTCTGACATTACTCCTATGATTACGTTTGGAACAAATCCTGGGATGTGCGTTAATATTGTGAGTAGAATACCGAGAATTAACGCTAACGCTGCTTATCAGGAAGCTATTTCTTATATGGGCTTTAAAGTAGGATGTTCTTTAAAGGGTCTTCCTATACAATACGTCTTTATAGGAAGTTGTACTAACGCTCGTATAGAAGATTTACGAATTGTAGCTCACGTAGTAAAAAATAAAACAAAGGCTTTTCATGTTTTAGCTTTGATAGTACCTGGATCAAAACAAGTAGTATTTCAAGCTAAAAAAGAAGGATTAGATCAGATACTTCAAAAGTCTGGCTTTGAGTTTAGAGATCCAGGATGTTCAGCCTGTTTAGGTATGAATGAAGATAAACTCCCCTTTAGAGCTTATTGTGTCTCTACCTCTAATAGAAATTTTGTTGGACGTCAAGGTTTTGGCTCACGTACTTTATTAGCTAGTCCGCTAGTATCTGCTCTTGTGGCAATAGAAGGAAAAATTATTGATGTAAATAGGTTTTTATGGAAAAAATTGAAGTTTTAGTATCGAAAGCAATACCTCTATCTCTAGAAAATATCGATACAGATCAGATTATCCCAGCACGATTTTTAAAATCGTCAAAAAGAGAAGATTTTGGAAGTAATTTGTTTAGAGACTGGAGATATACTGATAAAGGACTTATTAAAGAAAACTTTATTCTTAATAATCCAAAATATGCAGGTAAGATATTAGTTGTAGGAAGAAATTTTGGTTCGGGGTCTTCGAGAGAGCACGCTGCTTGGTCTCTTTTTGATTATGGATTTCGCGTAGTAACATCTAGTTTTTTTGCTGATATTTTTAAAGAGAACGCTCTAAATACAGGATTATTACCAATAGAAATATCAGAATTATATCTCCAATACCTTTTTAAAACTATTACTTATAATAGAAACATACTATATTCTGTCTCTTTGATTAGACAAATTATTAAAATAGATAAATCATTTTTATATGATTATTTTTCTATGGAGAAGTATAAAAAAACATGCCTTATGAAAGGACAAGATGATATAGATTTTCTTATTTGCTTAAAATATAAAATAAAAACTTTTGAACTAAATAGCTATTCATAATGATAAAGAAAATAGCGATTTTATCTGGAGATGGAGTTGGAGATGAAATAACTACACAGTCTCTCAAAGTTTTAAATGAGATAGCAAAGAAATTTCATCATGATTTTCTATATCATGAGGGTTTAATAGGAGCAAGCGCTCTTGACAATAGCGGAAGTGGAAAACCATTACCTGATGAAACACTATCTATTTGTAGAAATAGTGATGCTATCTTATTTGGCGCTATTGGCGATCCTAAATATGATCAAAATCCCAATTATAAAATAAGGCCAGAGAAAGGATTATTAATACTTAGAAAAACATTAAATCTTTTTTGTAATATACGTCCTGTTATGACATATGATGTGCTATTAAAACGTTCTCCACTAAATACAGAAAGAGTGAAAGGAATAGACATTAAAATATATAGAGAGCTTATCGGAGGAATTTATTTTGGAGATAAGGGAACATCTGATGATAAGAAAGCGTATGATTACTGTTTTTACGCTTTTGAAGACGTTCAGCGAATAGGACATATTGCCTTCAAAGAAGCTATTGCACGTAATAATAATCTAACCTTAGTAGATAAAGCTAATGTTTTAGAAACATCAAGACTATGGCGTGAAACTATTCAAACAATGGCGAAAGATTATTCTAAAGTAAATATTGACTTTCTATTTATTGATAATGCAGCTATGCAAATACTTCTACATCCAAAGAATTTTGATGTTATTTTAACTGACAACATGTTCGGTGATATTTTATCAGATGAGGCTAGTGTAATAGCGGGTTCTATAGGATTAATACCTTCATCTTCTATAGGTGATAAGAATGCTCTTTTTGAACCTATTCATGGGTCTTATTATCAGGCTGCTAAAAAGAATATAGCGAATCCTTTGGGATCTATACTTTCAGTAGCTATGCTACTTAATTATCTTAGATTATATAAAGAGGCACAATTAGTAAGAAAAGCAGTATACAATACTATCAATTATTATAAATCTACTTATGATATTTCCTCATTTTACCCCATTGGAACTGAGGAAGTAGGTGATTTTATAGTTCAAGAATTGTCATAAAATAGTGGAAGTTCTTTAAGAAAAGAAACCTGGATGGCGGAATTGGTAGACGCTTTAGATTCAAAATCTAATAGTAGAAATGCTGTGTGAGTTCGACTCTCATTCCAGGTACAAATTTTAGAGTAGCGGGGACTGGAATCGAACCAGTGACCTTCGGATTATGAGCCCGACGAGCAACCTCTACTCCACCCCGCGATTAGATTAATATAGTTATTTATTTTAAAGCACTTCTCCTTATAATCTAGGCGCCTTGTCTAAAAGACTCAGAGGATAGTAAAAACTACAACGAAAACAATATAAAATTGCTTAATATTGTGTGTTTTCTATTAGCTCTTCAATATCATATACTTTTTTTTTGCTATAATTTTATTTAGTTTAGCATCTAAAAACCCAATTGATAAATTGATATAATAGATATAGACATAAGATAAGTTTCTCTCTATTATATTTTTTATGTTAATTAGTATATAAGAGGAATAAATGAATAATGTCGTTATGCAATATATAAGGAATTTCTGCATTATCGCTCATATAGATCATGGAAAATCTACTCTAGCAGATAGACTATTAGAACATACACAAACTATCAGTGAAAGAGATAGAAAAAATCAGCTCCTTGATGATATGGAACTTGAAAGAGAAAGAGGAATTACTATTAAAAGCCATGCTATTCAGATGGAATATAAATATAAAGGAGTAAATTACATATTAAATCTTATTGATACACCTGGTCATGTTGATTTTTCCTACGAAGTTTCTCGTTCTATATCTACTTGTGAAGGAGCTTTATTAGTAGTTGATGCAGTTAAAAGTATACAAGCACAAACTATTTCTAATCTTTTTCTTGCTATAGATAGTAATTTAACTATTATCCCAATACTAAATAAAATTGATTTACCAGTAGCTAATATAGAAAAAGTTACACTTGATCTCATACAGCTTATTGGTTGCAGTGAGGAGGAAGTCGTATATTCAAGTGCTAAAAACGGTAAAGGTATAGATAAAATATTAGAGGCAATTATTTGCAAAATACCTCATCCAATAGGAAATCTTAAAGCAGCACTACAAGCACTAATTTTTGATTCTTTTTATAATACTTTTAGAGGGGTAGAAGCTAATTTTAAGATTATTAATGGGCAAATTAGAAAAGGTGATAAGATTAAATTTCTATCTTCTGGAAAGATGTATATGGCTGAGGAAATAGGTAATCTTAGATTGAAACACATCTCAAAGTCTATCATAAGAAGTGGAGACGTAGGATATATTATATCAGGGATAAAAGATACATTAAGTATAAAAGTAGGAGAGACATTTACTTGTACACGTAGTCCAGCAAAAATTATTATAGAAGGGTTTAAAAAAGTAAAAACAATGGTTTTTGCTGGTTTTTACCCAGAAAAAACAGCCTATTATGAACCTCTTAAAATTTCTATAGAAAAACTACACCTTAATGATTCTTCATTCACATTTTTTCCTGAAGCATCTATATTTTTGGGTTGTGGCTTTCGTTGTGGATTTTTAGGCATGTTACACCTAGAAATCATTAAAGAACGTTTAGAAAGAGAATACGGTATTTTTGTCATAACTACTGTCCCAAATGTCTCTTATAAAGTTTTTCTTAAACGTTCTCCAACAAGGATTTGGGTAAATAATCCATCTGATATGCCTAATATTGATAATATTGAAAGGTTAGAGGAACCCTATGTAAAAGCTTCTATTATAACCCAAGTAAATTATGTAGGAGTTATTATGTCTCTATGTATTGAAAAGCGTGGAATGATTAAAAATCAATACTATCTAACGCCACAAAGAGTAGAACTTATATTTGAATTACCTCTTTCTGAAGTAATATTTAATTTTTATGATCGACTAAAAACAATATCAAAAGGATATGCTTCCTTTGATTATATTCCATTGGAATATCGTTTTTCTGATATTGTGATGGTAAATATTCTCATAAATCATCAGTTAGTAGATGCCCTCTCTACTATCGAGCATCGAAGTAATGCATTTTCTGTAGGAAAAAAAATATGCAACAAATTACAATCTATTATTCCTAGACAGCAGTTTGATATTTCTATTCAGGCAACTATTGAAAATAAAATTATTGCGAGAGAGACTATAAAAGCATTAAGAAAGGATGTAATTTCTAAATGTTACGGAGGAGATATTTCTAGAAAAAAAAAACTCTTGTTAAAGCAAAAAAAAGGTAAAAAAAAATTGCTTTATTTTGGTGAAATAGCTATTCCTCATTCTATTTTTATGTCTGTTCTTAAAATTCAAGGTGGAAAAGAATGAGCAAATATAGTATATTTACACATAAAATATATGCGATGTATGCTATCGTAAAAATAGCTGGGAGACAATACAAAGTTATCCCAGATAAATTTCTCTATGTTCGAGATTTAGGAGGGGGATATAAGGAAGGGGAAGAAATCATCTTTCATAATATATTTTTTTTAGGAAAAACTCCTAAATATAATAAAGCAACAGTAAAAGGTAAAATTATGGCACATATTAAAGATGATAAAGTTACTATATTTAAAAAAAAAAGAAGAAAAGGATATCAGCTAATACGGGGACATAGACAAAACATTTCCATAATAAAAATTATCTCTATTGATTTAAATATTTAAATAATCATGGCTCATAAAAAGGGAGTAGGAAGCTCAAAAAATGGACGAGATTCAGAAGGAAATAGGTTAGGGGTAAAAATTTTTGGAGGAGAACTAGCAGAAAAAGGAAATATTATTGTTCGTCAGAGAGGGACAAAATTTCATCCAGGAAAAAATGTTTTTATGGGTAAAGATCATACATTACATGCATCAACAAATGGTATTGTAAGGTTTAAAAGAAAAAAAGGCAGATTATATCTCTTAATTGAGGTGTAGGGCTCAGGTAGCTCAGTTTTGGATAGAGCAGTAGTTTCCTAAACTAAAAGTCGTCGGTTCGATTCCGTCCCTAGCCTCCAATAGAGTTTTTCGTAGTCTAGATATAGGAATATGAAGTTTTTCTCTATATTTTGTTATAGTTCGTCTTGAAACATTATATCCCTTTTTTCTTAAAATTAAAGCTATCTTTTCATCAGTAAACGGTGATTTACGATCTTCTTTTTTAATCAAATTTGTAAGAATATATTTTACTTCAATATTAGACACCTCTTCTCCGTAAGTATGAAAGATTTTTTCTGAGAATAAATTTTTCAATAAAAGAATGCCAAACGGAGTGTCGATATATTTTCTATTTACTACACGCGATACAGTTGATATTTCCATTTGAATATATTCAGCAATATTTTTCAGAGTCATAGGACGTATTTTTTGCTTTTCTCCGCTTAGAAAGTAAGCCTTTTGAAAATTCAAGATGGCTTTCATAGTAAATAAAAGTGTTTTTTTTCTTTGTTTAATAGCATCAATAAACCATTTAGCTTTCTCAAGCTTTTTTTTTATGAAGACTATATTTTTTTTGTTGTTGAATGACTTTTCTTTAAGTCTACGTAGTATTTTTATATAGTAAGGCGTAATATAAAGTTCCCTCGAATTACGCCTATTAAGATAAAGTTCAAGTAGATCTTCTTCGATACGCAAGAAAAAATCAGGCACAATTTGTATTGTATCAAAAGTACTGACTTCATCATACAGTTTTCCTGGTTTTGGATTAAGACATTTTATTTCATTAATGGCAGAATGTAGTTCATTCTGACTCAATTTAAGACGTTCCTTAATTTTTTTATATTGTTTCTTGCATAATAAATCAAAATTATCGTTAATAATAAGCTTTGCAATTAATAGAGATGGAGAAATTGGTTTATGTTCGAGCTGAATCAATAAGCATTCTCTTAAATCTTTAGCTCCTATTCCGGACGGATCAAGTTTTTGAACAATTCCTACAAGCTGTTCTATTTTATAAAGATTTACTCTTTGTTCTGTTATAATAGCTATATCATTAATTAATTCAGTATATTCTCTACGTAAATATCCTTCTTCATCTATATTCCCTAAAATAAAATCAGCTACTATAAATTCTTCATCCGTTAGTTTGAAATGATAAAGTTGTGATCTAAGATAATCACAACCATTATTTTTTATTAGTTTTGGTAAAATATTATTGCTTCTTTTATTTAGATGAAAATCAGTTTTATATTCTTTACTTTCATCTTCATTAAAAATCTTTTCTCTATAAAGTTCATCGAAAGATGTATTATCTTCATCTTTTATATTTTTCTCAATTTCTAATAGAGGGTTTTCCTCTATTTCTTGCGAAATACGTTCTTCAAAAGCTAAAGTTGGTAGTTCTATTAGTTTCATAAGATGAATTTGCTGTGGAAAGAATTTTTGTTGTAGCTTCTGTTTAAAACGCTGCATTCTTAGGGGTTCGTGGAAATGGAATAATATCTCTTATATTTAAAATACCAGTTACAAATTGAACTAAACGATCGAATCCCAAGCCAAATCCACTATGATGAGCAGATCCAAACCGTCTAGTATCAAGGTACCACCAATATTTTTTCTCATAGATATCTAAAGTATGCATTCTGTTTAATAATAGTTCATATCTTTCTTCTCTTTGTGATCCTCCTATCACTTCTCCAATTAAAGGTAAAAGAATATCCATGGAACTAACTGTTTTTTTATCGTCATTTAAACGCATATAAAATGCTTTTCCTTCTACTGGTGAGTCTAATAAAATTATAGGTCTACAAAAATGTTCTACTAAATATCGTTCATGTTCAGATTGAAGATCAAGTCCCCAATGAATAGTATGTTTAATTTTAGGTTGGCTAGTTAAAATAGTTATTGCTTCTGTATAGTTTATTCTACAAAAAGAATTATCTACTATAGACTGTAAGCGTTTTAATAGCGTACCTTCCTTACAATTTAGAAAATAGATTTCTTCCTTGCATTTTTTTAAGGTTTTTATTAAAAGATATTTTAAAATATCTTCAGCTAAATTCATATTAGCTAAAATATCGAAGAAGGCTACTTCAGGTTCTATCATCCAAAATTCCGATAGATGCCTTAAGGTATTAGAGTTTTCTGCTCTAAAGGCAGGTCCAAATGTATAAATTTGTCCTAAGGATAGAGCTGCAGTTTCTGCTTCAAGCTGACCAGATACTGATAGAAAAGCTTCATGTCCAAAGAAATCCTTCGTATAATCTATATCTTGTTGAGCATCTTTTGGTAGATCGTTTAAATTAAGAAATGTAATTTTAAACATATCCCCTATACCTTCAGGATCTGAAGAAGTAATAATAGGGGTGTGGATATAAAAAAAGCCCTGATAATAAAAATACGCATGTACAAAAAAAGATAGTTGATGGCGAATTCTCATTATAGAACCAAATAATTTAGTTCGAAAGCGTAAATGCGCTTGGTCTCTAAGAGTTTCTGGCTTATGAAATTTAGGTTGTAAAATTGTTTTATTAATGTATCTAACAGAAACCTTATTATAAATCTGAATAACTGTAGGAACTACCTCTGTATCTTGTTTTTTTCCTGTACTTTCTGTAATAATTCCTCTTATTTGCAAAGCAATACCTATTGTAATTTTATTTAATATTTCCTTAGAGAAATTTGATTCTCTTACAATTATCTGCAGGTTCTTTAAAGTAGATCCATCATTTACTACAATAAAACGATTGCTTCGAAAAGAACGAACCCAACCATTAACAATAACCTCCTGAAAAATAAGGTTTTTTTTTTGTAATAATTCTTTTATCTTCATAAAAACAGTAAAAAAATATACTTTATATATAATATCTATCAACAACTAGCATCAGTAATGGAACAAATATTTATTTTACTTTTTCTATTTTTTTGTAAGTTCTTTAGGTGAAGGTAAATCAGACATTTTTATTGATAAATGATAGTATCATAACACTTGTTACACTTACATTATAATAACCCTTAACCCTTAACCCTTAACCCTTAACCCTTAACCCTTAACCCTTAGCCGTGCACTATATTTTAGTAATCTTTCCCATTTCTTCTTGCTTACCTCTATGTGCTTTACTAAAATAATTTGTTTCTATCATTTTCTACTATTAAAATACATAATATAAACTAAAGATATAGTAACGTTATTCGTTATTTAACAAGTGACAGTAAATGAGTAAAATAAAGCATGGTGGAAATTATAAGCGTATATTTGTGTCTATGTTACAAGCTCTTTTTATAGAAGAAAATAAAGAAAAAGTAATAGAAGGTCTTAAAAAACGTTATTTATTAGAAATAGAAGGAATGTTATCTATAATAAAGAAAATTTTATACCTATATGATGATAAAAGAAAAATACAATTAAAACGTGATGGGTTTTTTTTCAATAAAATTTCAAGACAAATAAGTAAATTTATTAAAATAGGTAAAAAAAAAAAAGCAATAGACCTTTATGATAAGTATTATAACATAAAACTAAATCTAACTTATAGAAAGACTATACTCTCTTCAGTAAGTAAAGAGCTTTTAAAAAACTTACTTAGAATACCTAATATTCCCCATAAATATGTAAAGAAAGGCTATTCATCAAAAGAAAATGAGATTATATATAAATATGGAAAATTTAATTTATCTACTATCAAAAAACTTTATCATTGGGATTTGTCTAAAAAATTGGATCTTATAAATTATGAATTGGGAACAAAAATTAGTGGGTCTGGGTTCTCTGTCTATAAGGGAAAATTGGCTAGGTTGCATAGAGCAATGATTGAATATTTCCTTAAATATAACTTACAAGAAGGATATATAGAATATTCTGTTCCATATTTAGTAAAACCTGTAGCTGCAATAGCTACAGGTCAGTTACCGGATAAAGAAGCGCAAATGTATTACCTTCCCCAAGATAATCTATATCTGATACCTACTGGAGAGTTACCACTAATGAACTGTTATCGTGAGATAATTCTTAAAGAGACTCAATTACCTATTAAAATGACAACCTATACACCTTGCTTTAGAAGAGAAGCTGGATCTTATGGAGTCAATGTAAGAGGATTAAATCGTTTACATCAATTTGATAAAGTTGAAATTATTCAAATCACCGCTCCTGAATTTGCATATTATGCTTTACAAGAAATGGTACAGCATGTAAAAAATATTTTAATATCCTTAAAATTGCCTTTTCGTTTGCTTCGTTTGTGTGGAGGAGATATGGGGTTTACTTCTGCAATAACCTATGACTTTGAAGTCTATTCTTATGCTCAAAATCAATGGATAGAAGTAAGTTCCATATCTAATTGTACATATTTTCAATCTAATAGACTTAAATTACGCTATAAAAAAACCAATAGAGGCAAAACGCAAATTTGCCATTCACTTAATGGCAGTTCAATAGCGATACAACGTGTACTAGCTGTTCTTCTTGAAAACTACCAAACAGATAAATCGATAGAGATCCCTGAAACATTAACTCCATACACTGGATTTAAAGAGATTCTTTTTCCTTAGATCATATATGAAAATAAAATCGCACATTGCTAATATAAAACAAACCATCTATTCTTTTGAGATTATTCCGCCATTAAGAAATCATCATTTACTAGAAATTTTTAATACTCTATATCCTTTGATAGAGTTTCATCCCCGTTTCGTAAACGTTACATCACATAAAGATAATGAAGTACAGAAGGGTTTAAGACGAACAGGGACAATTGCGATATGCGGAGCTATTATAGCTAAATATGAAATAGATGCTATTCCGCATATTATTTGTAGAAAATTTACAACACAAATAACAGAAGATCTACTAATAGAGTTAAATTTTTTAGGTGTATATAATATTTTAATACTACGTGGTGATATGATGATAATTACGAAAGATACAAGTATACCTAACTATTCAATAGAACTTATTAAACAAATAGTATCATTAAACAATGGTACCTATCAAGATGAGTCATTAAAAAATAGGCAGGATTATGATTTTTGCATTGGAGTAGCATCATATCCAGAAAAACATTTCGAATCACCTAATCTTGAAGAAGACATTTTTAGACTTTCTGAAAAAATTAAAGCAGGGTCATATTTTGTTATGACCCAAATGTTTTTTGACAATAATAAATATTTTGATTTTATAGAAATAATGCGGTTTGCTGGTTTAAAAGTTCTCATTATTCCAGGGATAAAACCTATTTCTTCAATAGATCAGCTGAAAAGCATTCCTTCTAATTTTTATGTTAAGATTCCAACTAATCTTGTAAAGATAATTAGAAAATATAAAAGGGATATATATTCTATAGGAATAGAATGGGCAATTAATCAATCAATAGAACTTAAAGAAACAGGTATTCCAATCATTCATTATTATACAATGAATAAACCTGATAATATTTATCAAATTGTGATAGAACTTATTTAACTTAATGAATCATAGAAGAATTGTAACTTTAGCGAAAAGTTAATGAAAGAAGAAGTATATAAAATTCAATGTGAAGATGATGAGGGAAATGTTTTCTTGTATGAAGACTAGAGAACTTAAAGATTTTGATTATAAGTATGGTTTTTACACATCAATTGAGGTGGATAAATTTTCTAAAGGCTTAAATGAAGATACTATTCGTACACTTTCTGAAAAAAAAAACGAACCTCTTTGGTTGATGTATTGGCGCTTAGATTCTTTTAGTTTATGGAAAAAAATGATGGAGCCTAAATGGGGAAATGTAAAATTAAAACAAAAACAATATCAAGATATAAGTTATTATTCTGCGCCTATTATTAAACCACTACAAGATCCAAGTTTAGAAAAAACTCTTAAAAAGTTAGGTCTTTCTCTTGAAGAACAGAAGCGTATAAATGGAATCGCAATTGATGTAGTAATGGACTCAATTTTAGTAGCAAGTACCTTTAAAAAAACTTTAGCAGAAAAAGGGATTATCTTCTGTTCAATTAGTGATGCTATACGCAATCATCCTGAATTGGTAAAAAAATACCTTGGAAAAGTTATTAATAAAAACGATAACTTTTATGCGTCGCTGAACTCAGCAGTATTTTCTGATGGATCTTTTTGTTATATACCAAAGGAAACATCTTGTCCAATGGAACTATCTACTTATTTTAGAATAAATGAAGGAGGAATAGGTCAATTCGAGCGTACTTTAGTGATTGCTGATAAGGGATCTTACGTAAGTTATTTGGAAGGTTGTACTGCACCTCAACGCAAAGAGAATCAACTACACGCTGCAGTAGTAGAACTTATTGCTTTAGAAGGATCTGAAATAAAATACTCTACTGTCCAAAATTGGTTTCCTGGTGATAAACATGGAAATGGAGGGGTATATAATTTTGTAACGAAGCGTGGTCTTTGCGAAAGACAAGCAAAAATATCTTGGACACAAATAGAAACTGGTTCATCTATTACTTGGAAATATCCTTCTTGTGTACTTCAAGGAGATAACTCTATCGGAGAATTTTATTCAGTAGCATTGACAAAAAACTACCAGCAAGCTGATACAGGAACTAAAATGATTCATATTGGAAAAAATACAAAAAGTACGATTATTTCTAAGGGAATTTCTGCTGGAAAATCTAAAAATAGTTATAGGGGTCTAGTAAAGGTTTTTTCAAAAGCTACAAATGCAAAAAATTATTCTCAATGTGACTCATTGATAGTTGGAAATGAATGTGGAGCGTATACTTTCCCTTATATAGAAGCAAGAAATTCCTCTGCAAAAATAGAACATGAAGCAACTATCTCAAAAATAGAAGAAGACCAAATTTTTTATTGCAATCAGAGAGGTATTGATTTTGAAAAATCTGTTTCATTAATTATCAATGGGTTTAGTAGAGAAGTGCTCAATAAATTGCCTTTAGAATTTGCAATTGAAGCGCGTAAATTATTGGAAATATCAATAGATGGGTCTGTTGGCTAAAATATAATGCTAAATATTGAAAATCTTCACGTCTCAATAGAAGAAAAACTTTTGCTTAAAGGAATTAATTTATATATAAATGTAGGAGAGGTGCATGCAATTATGGGGCCGAATGGATCAGGAAAAAGCACACTTTCCGCAGTAATTGCAGGAAAAAAAGAATATAAGATAACAACTGGTACTATTTTTTTTGAAGGAGAAAAGATAATACATCTATCTCCTGAAGAGCGCGCTCATTTAGGTATTTTTCTTTCTTTTCAAGATCCAATAGAGATTCCTGGAGTCTCTGTTACTAATTTTATACGAACATCTGTTAATTCCGTGCGAAAAGCAAGAGGACTTTATGATATGCCAATCAACGATATGTTAAAATCTATACGTAAAAAGTTGGAAGTTTTTGGAATGGATAAAGACTTTCTTTATCGTTCTTTAAATGAGGGATTTTCAGGAGGTGAAAAAAAACGCAATGAGATCTTTCAAATGGCAATGCTCAACCCAAAACTTTCTATTTTAGATGAGACTGACTCAGGTCTAGATGTTGATGCACTACGTATAGTTTCTAAAGGAATCAATGCATTTAAGTCCAAAAAAAATGCTATCTTAATCATTACCCACTATTATCGTATACTTAAATATATTGTTCCTGATTTTGTTCATGTGCTTTTTCGTGGTAAAATGGTTAAATCAGGAGGAAAAAAACTTGCTATAGAGATTGAAAAAAAAGGATACTCTTGGATAAAGCAAGTTTAATGGAATTAAAAATAAGTATTGTATATTTATTTACTGTTAAAACCCAATTACATGCACCTCTTAACAGATACATGTATAATATACGATCTAAAACAATAGACTTGTTTGAAACAAAAAAACAAGAGGTAAAAAATAAGAAATATGTTATTGATATTAATTATACATTGTTTACTTCTTCGATAAAAAGAATACGAAAGTTACATGTCTTATTAGAGGATTTTGATAGCTTACGTTTTGTATTTATCGATGGAATCTATTATTATAATAGATCAATATACAAAGCTTATTACGAGAGATTTTTTTCTAAAGAAATAGCTTATCTACATTTCACTGAAGGATTGTTTGGAGAAAGACCTATAGAAATACTGTATTTTCTTTTTGGAAAATGTACTAAAAGTATTTTGTTTAATAATAGGATTATTATTTTTTTAGGACAAGGTTCTTGTATTAGGATTATTGAACGTTATAAAAATTTAAGTTTAGGTTCTGACTACTTCAGTTCGGTAACTGAAGTCTATATGAATTCAGATAGCTATTTAGATTATAGTAAAATAAAGAATGATAGACCTACTACTTATTTCCTTGATCATACCTATATATTACAAGAGGATAGAAGCTATTGTAATATAAATACTTTTTCATTTTGTGGTGTATCAATTATTAATTTTTTATCTATACTCCAATTAGGAAAGGAAATTCATTCTCATATTAATGGTCTTAGTATTCTTCAATACCATATACTCCATAACACTCTAATAGAACACGTCTTTCCTAATGGTAAAAGCAGGGACGTATATAAAGGTATTTTTGATAAAAGGGCTAAGACAACTTTTAATGGGAAAATCGTTGTTCTAAAATCAGCAAAAAAAACTAATGCAATTCAGAATAGTACAAATATTTTACGATGCGATGAAGCTATGGTAAAAGCTAACCCTAAACTAGAGATTTTTGCTGAAGATGGGAAGTGTACGCATGGTTGCATTGTTGGACAATTAAATACTAAAGAAATTTTTTATTTACGATGTAGGGGGATTTCTAAATCTGAAGCTATAACTAAATTATTAGTTGCTTTTTCAAAGGACATTTTAGAATGTCTTTCTTTTAAAGAACTAAAAAATTTGCTTACAAAAGAAATAAATAATTATGTTGACCACAAAAGAAATTAGTGAATTACGAAAAGATTTTCCAATATTTTATCAAGGTATCTATAATAAACCATGTATTTATTTAGATAATGCTTCTACTACCCAAAAACCATTAGTCGTTATGAGATCTATAGAAACGTATTATCGCACTTTTAATTCTAACGTCCATAGAGGATCTCACTATATAGCTGAATTAGCTACAAGAGCTATAGAGGATAGTCGTGAATCTATATGTAGATTTATCAATGCTTCAAATATTGAAGAGATTATCTTCACTAAAGGAACTACTGAATCTATTAATTTGTTAGCTTACTGCATGAACTCTTTTGTTGTTCATGGAGATGAGATCGTACTATCTGAGTTTGAGCACCACTCAAACATTATACCGTGGCAATTACTATCTAATAGGAAAAAGCTATTTATTAGATATATTCCAATAAATGGAAATGCTTGTTTAGATTTAAAATCTTTTGAAAAACTTTTAAACTACCGTACAAAATTAGTCGCTATTAATCATATTTCAAACGTTTTTGGAGTCGTAAATCCTATAAAAAAAATTATTGAAATGGCTCATTCTAAAGGTGCTTTGGTATTTATAGATGGAGCTCAGGCATCTGGACACACTAAAATTGATGTAAGAGAACTTAATGTAGATTTTTATGCTTTTTCAGCTCACAAAATGTATGGTCCAAGTGGAATTGGTGTTTTATATGGAAAAAAAATCTTACTTGATAATTTTTCTCCTTGGCAAGGAGGCGGAGAGATGATTAAGGAAGTATCTTTTGATAGATCACTGTATTCTAAACTTCCCTTTAAATTAGAAGCTGGTTCTCCTAATGTTTCTGGGATTATTGCTTTTAAAGGTGCTTTAAAATTTCTAGAGGAAATAGGGATTGAGCGTATTCAAAAATATGAAAAATATTGTATAAATGAAGTTAGTAAGGAATTAAAACAAAATCCTAATCTTTTATTATACGCAAAAGATGAACCACGTTCAACTATTATAGCTTTCAATTTATTAGGTAATCATTCATTTGATGTTGGATGTATTTTGGATAGAATGGGTATATCTGTCCGAACCGGACATCATTGCGCACAACCGCTTATCCATACTTTAGATGAAGTAGGTATAATAAGGGCTAGTTTTGCTGTATATAATACTTTAGATGAAGCAGAAAATTTTTGTAAAGCGATCATTAAGGCATCTAATATTTTATCTTAGAGACCCATCCAATTTATATGAAGTATTTTTTTCATTAAGATCTTTATTCTTTTTAAAGAAGGTATTATTTTGGGATCCCAAAAGAAAATTATAAATAAATTTATTTGTAATAATTCTATCTTTTTTCTATAGCTTATATAAGCTATTCTTATTCTTCTTTTGATAACATTTCTTTCTACAGAGCCTCTAATTTTTTTTTTTGCTACACAAATTCCTATTTTTGATATTCCTTTTCTATTTATAAGGTATAACATACGCAATCCTTTTTCTTTACTTCTAAATCCAATTTTAAAGAGTATTTCTGTCAACGTTTTTCCTTTTAACTTTTTTAGTTTCAAAAAAACAATATTATTATTGTGGAGAGTGTGGGGCTCGAACCCACGTTCGGCAATTAATACCGTAAATAGTTTAGCAAACTATCCCGTTCACCAAGCTCTGGCAACCCTCCAGTCGACATATGATTGTTATAATTTAATTTTTTATTGTAATGAAAACACCTATTATTCTTGCAATAGAATCATCTTGTGATGATACAGCTGTTGCCATTGTAAAAGGAAATTCAATTTTGTCAAATATCATAGGAGTGCAACATATCCACAATATTTATGGCGGCGTAATTCCTGAAATAGCTTCACGCTACCATCAACGTGATCTAGTGCTTTTAGTTCATCATGCGATATTTGAAGCCAATATAGTAAAAAAACAAATTGACGCCGTTGCGTTCACTAAAGGTCCAGGATTAATTGGCTCGTTGCTGATTGGAGCTACTTTTGCTAAATCACTTTCTATGGCTTGGATGATTCCTATTATAGGGGTCCATCACATTCAGGCCCATATATTGTCTCATTTTGTGCAGATGAAAGTAAAGTCGTCGCCTAAGTTTCCTTTCATATGTCTAACAATAAGTGGAGGACACACTAAAATAATTCTAGTAGAAAATTTTTTTAAGATGACGATTATAGGAAAAACTATAGATGATGCTGTTGGAGAGGTCTTTGATAAGATTGCTAAAATAGTAGGATTACATTATCCTGGTGGAATATGGATTGACTATTATGCTAAAAATGGTAACCCTAATAGATTTATTTTTTCTAAACCTAGAATTGGTGGGCTAGATTTTAGTTTTAGTGGATTGAAAACACAATTTTCTTCTCTTATACGTAAGGAGTTGAAAAAAGACCCAGAATTTATTCGTCATAACATTTATGATATTTGTGCTTCAATACAAAAATCATTGGTAGATTTACTCTTTGATAAGATGATATTGGCAATAAAGCAAACTAAAATTGTTTCCATTGCAGTATCAGGCGGTGTGTCTTCTAATACATATTTACGAAGAAAATTTAGTAAAGTTGCAAGTAAAAAAGGATGGAAGCTATATTTGCTTCCAATAGAATTTACTACTGATAATGCTGCTATGATCGCTATTTCTGCTCAGATAAAATATTCTAGTGCACTTTTTGATGATTTAGATATTATACCTGGTACTAATTGTGAATGGAATCTATAAAAGACTTTTCGGTCTAGGTCTATTGTTGCAGAAAACTTTAAGTAGAGGATGGTCCTTTCTTTCTACTATATTTTTTAATATACTTATCTATTCTACCTGCTGTGTCTACAAATTTCATTTTTCCTGTATAAAAAGGATGTGAACTACTTGATATTTCTATCTTTATCAAAGGATATTTTACTCCTTTTATCTCTATGTTTTCTTTTGTCTCTGCTGTAGAATGACATAAAAAAACTTCTTCATTACTCATATCTTTAAATGCAACGAGTCTATAATTTTTTGGATGAATCGATTTTTTCATAGAATAAAAAATATACATAATATATAACAAATAAAGAAATGAAATACTACAAAAAGAAACTACAGATAGAAAATGTTTGATAGTATTTCTTATAGATATGATTTACTTAATCATATTCTTTCTCTAGGCGTAGATATTGTGCAATACCATTTTAATATGCTAGATCATAGCGAGATTTAGATTTAGATTTAGCTCTAGCTCTAGCTCTTATGATCGCTAATAAAATACCAGATGCCTATATTATAGGATTATAGGATTATAGGATTCTATATTTAGAAATAAATGTTACATTTGGCAAAGAAAAAATCATACAAAATAAACTTGATAATCACATCAAGACTGATCATGAGGGAATTATGATAACTTACTTTTGAAGCTATTACAGTAGTCTTTGTAATTATAATTATTGAAAATCTCTCTAAATGTTATCTTAAATATTACGTTATCAGGTAGTTTATTTATTTTATAGTTTCTATTCCTACTCTAATTCCAATAAAACAGTTCTATCACTTATACTTAATATACTTAATATCTATTACCATTAATTGGTACAATATTCTCAAAATATAAAAATGCTTATATGCTTATCTTTATCTTATTAAATCAGTATATTCTTTTCCATATAGAGGTATGGAGTCTATTCTTAGAATATAGGGTTTTATGATGTAAAAAGTATTTCATTTAGTTTTGTCATAGCCACCCTTTATATTGCTTAAAAAATATATCTCAAACATGAGCACGACATACTACTTTCTGTTTCATTGCTATATTTACTTTTTTAGCATGTTTCTTTTATTTATATTTGCATAATATCATTATTATATGAGTAAAAATTTAGTAAAATCTCTTTATGATACAGGATCTTCCGAAGCTCAAATTAACCTATTTTCTGATAGAATTCAACATATTACTGAACACCTTAAAATACATAAAAAAGATCTAAATTCTCAAAAGTCCTTGCTAATATTAGTTGGAAAACGTCGTAAGCTACTAAAATATATAAAGAATAGCAATATTGAAACATATAGAATTATCATTAATAAATTGTAAATAAGAAATAATTACATAATTACATAATTACATAATTACTAGATGATAGAACATCCTATTTTAGACCATATACATCTTTTAGATGGAAGAAACATAACTTTAAATACTGGATTACTTGCTAATCAGTCTAATGGTTCGGTTGTAGTTAGTATGGGGAATACGATGCTCTTGGCTACTGTAGTAGCCGATGAAGAGGGAAAAGAGGATGTTGATATCTTGCCTCTCATCGTAGACTATAGACATAATTATTCTGCCGTAGGTAAAATCCCAGGAGGATTTATAAAAAGAGAAGGAAGAGCTTTTGAGGACGAAATATTAACAATGCGCATTGTCGATCGTGTCTTGCGTCCTTTATTTCCAATAAATTTCTTTGCAGATATTCAAATAATGGTTTCTTTACTATCGTATGATAGTGACATAGTACCTAATGTACTAGCAGCTTTAGCGGCTTCTACTGCTTTATCTATTTCAGATATTCCATTTTATGGTCCTATTTCTGAGGTTCGTTTAGTGCGTGTAAATAGAGGAAGATTGATTATCAATCCTAGTTTACACGAAGTTTTAAACTCTGATATTGATTTAATAATAGGAGGTTCTAAAGAATCTATTATTATGATGGAAGGAGAAATGAAAGAGGTATCAGAAGAAGAAGTACTAGAAGCAATTTTATTTGCCCATAAAGCAATAAAAAATCAGATAGATGCTCAAGTACATTTGGCAAGAGTAGTAAAAAAATCTAGGATTAAAAGGTTTTATGAAAAAGAAATGTTAGAGCATTATTCTAAGTTAAAGATAAAAGCACTTCGTGATTTAATAATTAGAGAAAATTATCGCATTGATGGACGATCTTTAAAAGAAATACGATCTTTATTTAGTTCTGTTGATTGTATTCCAAGTGTTCATGGGTCTGCTTTATTTGTTAGAGGAGAGACCCAATCTCTCTCTTATGTTACTTTAGGATCATCTATTGATGTTAATCGTATAGATAATGCCATTAAAGAAGAAAATGAAAAGTTTTATTTACACTATAATTTTCCTCCTTTTTCAACGGGAGAGATTAGACTTTTACGAGGCGTATCTCGAAGAGAAGTAGGACATGGTAATCTCGCACAGTCAGCATTAAAATATATCATACCTGAAAATTCACCATATACAATACGTATTGTTTCAGATATTTTAGAATCTAATGGATCATCATCCATGGCTACTGCTTGTGCAGCATCACTTGCTTTGATGGATGCTGGAATTTCTATTATAAGCCCTGTATCTGGTATAGCAATGGGCTTGATTATGGACAAAAAAAAAGGTAAAGAGGTTATTCTTTCAGATATTTTAGGGGATGAAGATTACATTGGGGATATGGACTTAAAGGTAGCAGGAACAAAAAAAGGAATTACAGCATGTCAGATGGATATTAAAATTGATGGTGTATCTTATAATATATTGAAAAAAGTATTTAAACAAGCTTATCAAGGACGTCTATTTATATTACAAGAAATGTTAAAAACACTCTCTATGCCAAGAGTACCTATGAAGCCAAAGACTCCGAAAATATTCAACTTAAATATTCCTAAAGAATCTATTGGTTGCGTAATAGGGCCTGGAGGAAAAACTATCCAAGAAATTCAAAAAAAAACAAATACAATTATTAGTATAAAAGAAAAAGGAGATACTGGAATCATAGAAATCCTTGGAAAAGAAGATAACAAAATTAATAAAGCTACTGATTGCATTAGAAATATTACATTTCTTCCAGAGATAGGAGGTATTTATGAAGGAAAAGTAAAGTCTATTAAAGAGTTTGGAGCTTTCGTAGAAATTTTACCTGGTAAAGAGTACCTTTTGCATATTTCAGAAATAAACTGGGAGCACTTAAAAAAAGTTGAAGATGTATTAAAAATAGGAGACATTATTAGGGTTAAATTGATGGGAATAGATAGTATAAGTAGAAAAATTAGAATCTCTAGAAAAGTTCTTTTGCCTAGTGTTGAGTGAGGATGAGGATGAGGATGAGGATAACGATAACGATAAGGATAACCATAACCATAACCATATATAATTTTTATGAGACAACTTAAAATTACTAAACAAGTAACCAACAGAGAAACACCTTCCTTAGATAAATATCTCCATGAAATCGGAAAAGAAACTCTACTTTCCCCTGAAGATGAAGTAGAGTTGGCTATACGAATTAAAAAAGGAGATGAAGTTGCACTAAATAAGTTAGTAAAAGCAAATTTGCGTTTTGTAGTTTCTGTTAGTAAACAGTATCAGAATCAAGGATTAAGTCTTGGGGATCTTATTAATGAAGGTAATTTAGGTCTTATAAAGGCAGCTAAACGTTTTGATCCAACAAAAGGATTTAAATTTATTTCTTATGCTGTTTGGTGGTGTAGGCAATCAATAATGCAAGCGATTGCTGAGTGCTCTCGTTTGGTTCGTTTACCAATGAATAAATGTGCTTTAATGAGTAAAGTAAATAAAATGTATAATTATCTTGAACAAAAATATGAACGTGCTCCATCAGTTCAAGAAATAGGAGAGGTTCTTGATATTAATGAAGAGGATATAAAAGATTCTATAAAGATTACTGGAAAATATGTTTCTATGGATGCTCCATTGGAAGATGGAGAGGATTCTAATTTATATGATATTATATCCTCTGACGAAACCCCTAGTCCGGACGAAAGTCTGATAAAAGAATCTTTACGCATAGATATCATGCGTTTAATGAGTAGGCTTTCTCCTAGAGAGCGTGATATTACTGAAAAATGTTTTGGTTTAGATGGAAAACCACCTAGAACACTTGAAGAAATAGGTCAAGAACACGACCTAACAAGAGAGCGTGTTCGTCAAATTAAAGAACAAGCATGTAAAAAGCTTCGTAAAAGCTCACATAGCAGCATTCTTAAAGCTTATTTAGACATATATTAATCATACCTTCATGCAATTTATAGATATATGTTATGAACAGATAACATCTTTATGTATATATATTATTAGTCTTCTTTTTCTTGTGTTGAATTTCTTCAATCTATCTTTCCACGAAAAATGTAAATATAGAATGTTAAATTTTAACTTAATACTTAAATCAAGATATCATACCTGATCCAATTAGTTCTTCTTTTAAATACCACGCAGCAAACTGACCAGCAGTAATATTTTTTTGCGGCTTTTCAAAAGTTATATAAAGTAATTTTTTTGCTCGTTGTAACTTAACATGTTGTAAATCTTGTCTATATCTTATCCGACACTTTACGTTTAGCAATGCTAGGTCTTCTCTTATCCAATGAAGATCTTCTTCTTTTATAAATAGTGAACTTTTATAAAGTCCTGGATGATTTTCTCCTATCCCTACATATACAATATTATTATCAATATCTGTGTCTATAACAAATAGCCCTTCAGTATACCCTCCTATTCTAATCCCTTTACGTTGCCCTTTGGTGAATAAATATGAACCATAATGTCGCCCAATAACTTTTCCAAAGTTATATTTCTTATATTTTTTAAATATATAAATAAAACCCTTTTCATTATTATCAATTAGGATAATAGGCGATTGGTAAATAGGATCATCAAAAGCAATTTCGATAATATCTCCCATTTTACATTTCAATTGAGTCTGTAAAAAATCTGATATGCGTATGTTTCCAATAAAGCAAAGTCCTTGTGAATCTTTTTTTTTTGAGGTAATCAATCCAGCTTCTTCTGCTTTTTTCCTAACTTGATTTTTATTATATTTTCCTATAGGAAATATGCTCTTGGAGAGTTGTTCTTGATTAAGTTGACAGAGAAAGTAAGACTGATCTTTTTTTTTATCTGCTCCTTCTAACAATCGATAGATTGTATGATTTCTTTTATTTATTTTTTTACATATAATGTAATGTCCAGTTGCGATAAAATCTGCATCAAAAAAAATAGCTTGTTTTAGAAACATATTGAACTTTATCTCCCTATTACATAAAACGTCGGGATTAGGTGTTCGTCCAATAGAAAACTCCTTAAACATATAATCAACTACTATTTTTTTATATTCTATACTCATATCTATAAGATGAAAAGGAATATTTAACTGCTGACAAACTAACATAGCATCTATACTATCTTCTATCCAATGACATTTTTCATTTTCTCTATAATTTAGATAGTTCCAGTTTCGTAGAAAAACACCAATTACTTCATAACCTTGTGATTTTAGAATCATAGCAGCAACACTAGAATCCACTCCACCTGAAATTCCTACAATTACTTTTTTCAAACTAATCTTTTACTCTATCATAGGGTTTAGGTTTAAAATTTTCATCATGTTTAATTTTTTCAAATATTTGTTTTAGTTCTTTATTCAGGTTTTTAGGAGTCCAAACCTTAATATGGACTAATAGATCGCCATAGTGATGAGTTTCAATATTTCTAATTCCTTTTCCTTTTATACTAATAATTTTACCAGAATCTGTTCCACCCTCTATAGAAATTCGGACTTTTTCATTTAAAGAAGGTACTTCTTTATCTGTTCCCAAAATAGCTTCAGGAATCGTAATATATAGGTTATAATGAATATTAACACCATCTCTCTTGAAAATTTCATGAGGAATCTCCTCAATAATTACTATTAAATCTCCAGGAGCTCCTTCAAAATGATATCCTTCATTTCCTTTTCCTGATAATTTTAAGTGTATTCCTTCAGTAACTCCTGGAGGTATAGTGATAGTTACTAGTTCTTCTTCATGGATCATACCTTGTCTATCAGCTCCTGGAGGTATATTATCTACCATTTTTCCACTACCATTACATGTTTTACATGTAATCATTCTTTTAAATTTACCAATAACAGTGTTTTTAATATTAGAAATCTTACCATTTCCATTACAATGAATACAAGTTTTAAATCTTACACCCTTAGCTTTTTTCATTCGCTTAACTTTAACTTTCTTTTCAACCCCTCTAGAGATTTCTTCCAAAGAAAGCTTCATACGAATACGTAAATCACTTCCCTTAAAACTACGCCCTTCAGTGAAGCTAAAACTGGAGAAAGCAGAGCCAAAAAAATCTCCAAAAATATCTCCTTCATGTGAGTAACCAGAATCTCTCTGAGAATCATTTATTCCTCCTAATCCTTCATTTCCAAATTGATCATAAAGATTTCTTTTTTCAGGCGAACTTAACACTTCATATGCTTCTGCCGCTTCCTTAAATTTTTCTTCTGCAATTTTGTTTCCTGGATTTTTATCAGGGTGATAGCGAATTGCCAATTTTCTATAGGCCTTCTTTATCTCTTCTTCAGATGAAGTTTTTGATACTCCTAGTATATTATAATAATCTTTTTTTTTCATCATTTTTATTTTCCAACGATTACTTTTGCATGACGTATTACTTTATCGTATAGGAGGTAACCCACTTCTACAATATCAATGATCTTCTCTTTAAGATCATTTGAAGTAGCTGTAATTTGAGACAAAGCTTCATGAATATCTGTATTGAAATGATCTCCTTTCTTTGTTTTAAGCTGCTTAATTCCTTTTTTTTTAAGAACACTAAAAAACTTTTCGTATATCAACTTAATACCTATAATTATATTTACGTTGTTGTCTTTTTTTATTTCTAATAAACAACGTTCAAAATCATCTAGAACTGGAATGAGTTCTACAATTACTTCTTGGTTGGCGAGTTTAACTAATTCAAATTTTTCTTTTTGTATACGTTTTTTATAGTTTTCAAAATCTAAAAAACCACGTAAATTTTTGTTTCTTTGTTCTACTATTTTTTTTTTAAAAAGCTCTCTCTCTAAAACGCTTTTAACACTTTGATGATCTAATTTCATTACTACTTATTTAAATATAGGTAAATCCAAAGTTTTGCCATAATAGTCTTATTGTCATTCTGACATTTAATAGAGTGAGGATCACTTACTTTCGATAAGAATATTAACTTGTCTTTTAAAAATATCTAGCTAAGAGCATGTATGATTTAGTAATTATAGGATCTGGCCCTGGTGGGTATATCGCTGCGATAAGGGCTGCGCAGCTAGGGTTTAAAACTGCTATAATAGAAAAAGAAAAATTAGGAGGTATTTGTTTAAATTGGGGTTGTATTCCAACAAAATCTTTATTAGAATCTTCATACTATTATTATAAGCTTGATAAAAAATTTTCAATACATGGTATCTTTGTAAAACATTTTTCACTTGATTTTTATCAAATGCTCTATAGAAAAAATAAAATAATACATACTATCTCTATGGAAATAAAATATCTACTGAATATAAATAAAGTTGATATATTTCAAGGATTAGCTTCTTTTAAAGATTCTAACACACTCCATTTAATTTCTTTAGAAAAAGAAAAATTACAATCAGTTATTTTTAATAATGCCATTATTGCGACTGGATCGATTGCCGATGATATTCCTATTTTTAGAATAGATAAAAAAAGAATTATTAGTTCTACTGAAGCTATTTCTCTAAAAGATCTTCCCAATCACCTTATTATCATTGGTGGAGGAGTAATTGGAGTAGAAATTGCTTCCGTATATTATCGTTTAGGTAGTAAGATAAGTCTTATCGAGTTTTGTGATCATATTCTGTCTTCTATGGATATTTATATTTGTAAAGACATCCATAAAATCCTCTATATTTTAGGAATAGATTTTTATCTTTCTACTACAGTTAAAACTATCCAAGTAAACACAAAAGAAGTAGTAGTTTGTATAAAGAATAACTTAACTGAAGTTATTACATTGATTGGTGATTATGTTTTAGTGGCTATAGGTAGAAACGCCTATACTAAAGATCTTGGGTTAGAAAATATTGGCGTTTTTCTTAAAAAAAAAGATTTTATTCCAGTAAACAAAAAGTTACAGACTGCTTCTAATAATATTTATGCAATAGGTGATGTAATTGGAGGCCAAATGTTAGCACATAAAGCGGAAAAAGAGGGAATATTTGTTGTTGAACAACTGGCAGGAAATAAACCATATATAAATTATTCTCTCATTCCTTCTGTAGTATATACTAGTCCAGAGGTAGCTTATGTAGGAAAAAATCAAGAACAACTAAGAGATGAAGGAATACTATATAACATTGGTAAATTTCCTATTCGTGCTCTTGGTCGGAGTAGAGTCAGTGGTGAGCTGGATGGATTTGTTATGATCCTTTCTGATAAGAAAACAGACGAAATATTAGGATGTCATATCATAAGTTCGCGTGCGTCTGAAATAATAATGGAAGCAGTAGTAGCTATGGAATTTGGTGCTACTGCTGCAGAGATTGCACATATCTCACATCCTCATCCTACATTTTCAGAAGCCATGAGAGAAGCATCTAATAAAATATATACTCTATCTCCTATAACTAGGAGTGGTAATATAAATTAGCGGTTATATTTGGTTAGTATTAGTATGGTTAAAGTAAAGAGTGGTTAAAAATCAATTGACTAAAACTTCTGCCTTTCTCTAATTAATTTTAAAAAGGCATGTTAAAAGATATATAAGCTTATCATACTGATAATAATTGGGTTTTGTTTATTGGCATAGTCTGTTAAGACTATTTACATTATTTGGGCGTTAGTGTAATTTCTGGACTAGCTGTTAGAATGACCCTATCTAATAATTGATGTATAAGAGGTTATCTTAACTAAAATTTACACGTTATTTTGATCTAGTTTTCCAAGTCTATCTTAATTAGATTCGATTTATCACCTTGTTGCTAACAAAAATAGCTCTTTATCTAATGAATGAAATGAACATTGTATTGGAGGGCTGTAGGGCTGTAGGGCTGTAGGGCTGTAGGGCTGTAGGGCTGTAGGGCTGTAGGGCTGTAGGGCTTTAAAATAAAACATAAAACGTCTCTTTCATTAGAAAAATGATATATCATCAAGATAGATTCACTATACAAACTATTGTATTCAGGAGGTAAGATCTGTAAAAATCCTATTATAAAGAAGGGACTTGAACTAAACAGTTAATGGTGGCAACTAATTCATATTATTCGTGTAGTATCGGAAGACCATTTACTTCTAGTGAAATTATTACTGAGGTTTATAGTTGCAATTAACTATCATTAGTTTATTAGATTTAGTAGATAAATGTGTATAAGAGAAAATATACAAAAAGTTATTGATGAGTTTTTATTCATCGAAAGTTGGGAAGAGCGCTATGAATATCTTATTTTTTTAGGACGAAAACTTACTAAAATGCCCAGGTCTTTACGAGAAAAAAATAATATAATTATTGGTTGTCAATCTAAAGTTTGGTTGCGTGCTTATATAAAATATAATAAAATATTTTTCCATGCTGATAGTGACACAATTATTACTAGAGGAATTGCTGCTTTAATGTTGAGGATATTTTCTGGGCAATTTCCTTATGATATAATTCATACAACTCCTCTCTTTATATATAAGATTGGTTTTTCTTATTTTCTTACTTCTATTAGAAGTAATGGAATTCAGGCTATGTTTAGAGCTATAAAAAAGTACGCTATTTATTTTCAATAATTAATATACAATTTTACAATCATTACAATCATTACAATCATTACAATCATTACATAGTGGGTGTGTTTTAGGAGGAAATTTAAATGGCGTAATCTACCTAAATACAATAAAAAGAAATACGCTGCCTACAAATTTTAAACTTACTTTTTCAGAAGCGCCAAAACCATAAAAATTACCATTACTTGGTGCATAATCATATTATATCTATATATCTATCATGTGTCCGATAAAAATAACAAAAACCAATAGTAATTACTATTCTTGATTTTTGTTCTCGCTCTCCTACTAATTAGTCCTATAAATGGAAAAATAATAATAGTAATTATTAATATGAAATGAATATAAACGTATTGCATAAAAATAGGAGACCTTCTTCAGGTATATATCCATACTAAACTAGTAGTAAATATATATTTTGTTATATCCAACTCATAATGCTCATTAAAAGTTAAATAAAATCCTTTATCTTTAAGAGAAATAGAAAAATTACAATCACTGTAATTTCACACCCAATAACTTACTAAGACATACCATCAAAAAATAGTGATTAAATAATAAATATATATACTCATTACCCAGTCCCACCAAAAAATAAATAATACTATTATAGTATATAAACGTATATTTATATTTATTTAATGATTTCTTAAATAGAATTGTTTTAAACTAACGTCATCCACTACATAAAAATGTCCATTCAATTATATATAGAAGTATCTTAAAGATAAGAAGGTATGTTTAAATATTTACTATTATTAAAGATTATTGGATCGTAGTGCGTTCCATTTACTGAAAATATTTAATAGCTCCAATGAAACCCTCCTACATTTAAAATAAATCTTTCTTTTAAAATAGATAATCCCTCCTATCACTTACTATAATTCCCGATATTGGTTAATATATATTTAATTACTAGAAAAAAGAGCTCCTAAAGAAATCCCAGTGAAATAAAATGAAGGCACCGATTATGTGCTTTATCTAAAAAATCTAAAACTAAAAGATGATGAATTGATTCGTTATCAATATTTTTTATATGATGATCTGAAGCTTGAAGATAAACTGGAGATATGTTTGAATATAGTTATCATTTAGATAAATATTTTTAGATAATCCCTATTATTATTATAGTAATCAACATATTTTTATATCTACTATATGTTTAGATGTAGATGTATATAAATATAAATTATTTGTTTTGCAAAAGTATTACATAGCTCTGCTATTTTCCAAAGGTCTTCTTGAGTTTGTTTTCTGCCTATAGTAATTTTTAGGCAAGTAATTTTTACTTTTAAATAATTCTCCTTGTCCATTTGCTATATCCCCAGTACATATAACACAATTTATTTTCCTCTTTCAATATCAAAGTAATTTAAGGGTGATTCAGTAATTTTTAATGATGCATTGTATGCTTTATTAGAATTAGGTAAAGTATAGGCTTTTCGTACTTGAAATAGATCACTGGCCTTAATGCTGTATTAATTTTTTCAGTAATAAATTGTCCAATTATCCTTTTCCAAAAATATCTGTCATATATACTCTTCTCGTATAGAATTGATTGGTAGATGAAAATATCACACATACCAATATTAGAAATATTTGGTTTTCTATAAAATATAAATGATTCATGAAGGAAACTCTTTTATAATCACTTCTATTGGCACCTAAATTTTTTATATTATTCAAATACTTTTTAATCTTCGTTCGAGGCGCCTAAATTAGATTAAGAATTTATCGTATGTTGTACGAGGATCAGGGTTCCAAAAAGACGATAACATATCTGTTAAGCACAGAATATAGTGATTTAAAATATAATAGGAATATATGATGGTAAATTAAGATATAAAGCATAGAGGGTATCCACCAATATTTTAAGTGTATAATATGATGGTATATGTTAAAGTCCATAAATAAAAGATAAATAATAAAGACACTGTATTTATTATTAGTAGTACTTTTTCTAAAGCATTAACGGGGAAAGTTATTTAAACCCCATAAATATGAATACCTTTTTTGTAATGCATAAATATTATCTATCATATAGTAATTATTATAGATACTAGATACTATAAATCACTGTAGTAGTCTTATTTATCATCTATTTTTGTTATTTTAACAATAGTTTTTAACTATGATTGAGCAATTACAGGAAAAGTACGGGCATAAATAAGATATAGGACAAAGAAAAATACAGTCCATGTTTAACGGAAGATAATCATGACTTAGGTTGATAACAATAATATCAAAACGCTAAAACCACATTCCAATATTAATAAACATGTAAATAATATATGACCAGAAGAAACTTACTAATAATCATAACCCATAAAAGCCAAGCCTGTAGTTAGTCATGTAGAATACACTTAAAGTTTATTGATTTATGCGTTATGCGTACAATGGTAAAATGAATAGGATATGTAAGAAAAATTTACTTAAATTATAAAATGGTTTCTGTAAAGATTAAAAAACAAAACTTAATTGGAAAAGTAATAGAACTTCTCAAGTCTATTTATGACCCAGAAATTTCGGTAAATATCTATGAACTAGGATTAATTTATGATATTCAAATAAATCAACAGGGCAATATAAAAATAACCATGACACTTACTACTCCTAATTGCCCTGTTGCAGATTCTTTTGTTAAAGAAGTAAAACAAAAAATACAAACTATAGATAAAGTTAACTGCATAGATATTATATTGACTTTTGATCCTATTTGGAAGGCTGATATGTTAAGTGAAGAAGCTAGTTTTCAATTGGAACTAGAATAGAATAAAAAAAATTAAGTATAATTTTATTATGGTAATTTCAGGAAAAATAAAACAAATTTTAGATCCTTGTCTTTTTTCTAGTGGATTTAAAAAAAGAGAATTAGTGATTCTTACTGATGAGTTATATCCTCAAAATATATTGGTTGAGTTTTTACAAGAGAAAACTTATCTTTTAGATGGGTTAAAAATCAACGATTATATAAAAATATTTATAAATATTAGGGGAAGAGAATGGATAAATTCTGAAGGGATCATAAAATATTTTAATTATATACAAGGATGGCAAATAGAAAAAATAAAAAGTAAGGAACCAAAATCTTATAATGTAGGATATGATGATTTTTATGATTTACCTTTTTAATTTAGTAAATGGAGAATAACTAATAGAAAAGAAGGTGCATTCTATTATAAATAATTTAATGGCAATTATTTTCATAATATTATCAATGTCTATGGCTGTTGGTACTTCTTATTGAGAATAATTTACACTACCGACACAGCTAAATCCTTAATTTATGAGGCCCGTTGGTTTGAAATACTAATGCTATTTTTAGGAGGCTATGTCTTAGCTTTACTTATATTTAATTTGTCTTTTATATTACTTTTTATTGGTGGTACTATTTCAAGATCAATAGGTTTTAAGGTATAATGTCTCTTAAAAACGATTTACTACTCATAGTATAATTTCATATAATACTTTTATTTATCTTCAATCTTCAAATAGATGATGGAAATAATCTATCTTTTTTATAAAAGTTCTTATTTACTTTCCCCTTTACATAACAATTAAATTTAAAGATACATGTATTAAAGTAAAAGTTATTGATTATATCCCTGATGCTAAAAACACTATTTATAGAAAATTCTAATGGTAAGCTTTTTATTAAAATAGTTCCTATAGGAGTCACATTCACATGGAAATATAGAAAATTATATTAAACAAGGAGAATTTAAAAAGAACTAAATGATAGCATTTGGAAAAAATATACTACAAAATATGTACTTTTTTTTAGGATGCTGGTGTTTTATATATCATTCCTAATAAAAGTAAGGTATACTATATTGTCTTCAGTAAAAAATAGTATTATTTATAGTGGTATTACTTAAAAATTACATAGACCTCTATCGGATTGGCTAATTTATAATACCAGAACCCTTATATTGTACGAATAAAGATAGTTTTATAAATGCTATTTCAGCTAAAATAACAATTGACAAATATGCAAAATAATTACTTTCTTCTATTGTTAGTTCAGTAAAAGAGAAAATTTTAAATAATAGTTTAATATTATTGGTGAGAAAAATAATTTATATTACGTATGGTTCGGTTGTCATTAACATTTATTTTGTCTAAGTTTGCTTTTTAATAATTTAGAAACTAAATATTATCTTACCTCCTCTTTTTCTAGTGTAGTGAATTGACAACTGTAGATAAAATATGTGTATATATGAATAATGTGCTGGATTATATTGGTATATTAAATCATTACATGATCGCTAATTTACACCTGTTCATACCAAGTTATTATTAAATAAAATATATTATTTTATATATGTTTTGTCTAAGTTTGCTACAAAATATTGTTTTATATCATATATCTTTTACGTAAAATTATGTATCACCCATTAGTTTTAGTTATTTTCTGGTAAATTTAAAGTAGTTTCAATGATTTTTCAGTAAATAATGTCTATAATGTCTATAATTATAGTATTTCTTTATCTATTCCTCCAAGTTTACATATTATTTTTATAATATCTTGTTTTCTATTTTTATCATCTTTATGATTTTAAATGTAAAAAATAATCAAGTCTTGGGTTTTGTAATCATGTAAATTAATGGTAAAGTCTTTTATTTTTATTTCTAATATTCTAATATTCTAATATTCTAATATCAAGGCGCTTATTG
>ENA-UOVY01000001-UOVY01000001.1-plant-metagenome-genome-assembly--contig:-NODE-1-length-150389-cov-120.389453_pt1:75000-150389 | contig 150389 bp, 118 predicted proteins | sample MGYA00249840_ERZ761561 | MGnify/ENA primary metagenome ERZ761561 (study PRJEB28882, sample SAMN05720143) | plant metagenome | isolation source: Guanajuato, Mexico | place...
GTTAATCATCTGAGGGTTAGTCGGGGCCTAAGATGAAGTCGAAAGGCTATATCGATGGATAAGCGGTAAATATTCCACTACTTGCTTTTATTGTGATGGGGTGACGAAGAGATGAAACCATCGCGTGGAGACGGAATTGCACGTTGAAGTAATCGGGTATAATATATATAGAGAAAACCGTATATATTGCTCAGTTGCAAGAGTACCATAATCTATTTAGGAAAGTGGATAGTATGGCTAAAGGCTTCCAAGAAAATCCTCTAAACTTAAGATAAAAGCAACCCGTACCAAAACCGACTCAGGTGGTCAAGGAGAGAATCCTAAGGTGTTTGAGTGAATCACGGCTAAGGAACTCGGCAAAATATACCTGTAACTTAGGGAGAAAGGTAGCCTTGTAACTTAAGTTAGAGAGTTAGAAGGTCGCAGTGAAGAGGTCCAGACGACTGTTTAACAAAAACATAGGGCTCTGCTAAATCGAAAGATGATGTATAGGGTCTGATACCTGCCCGGTGCTGGAAGGTTAAGGAAGTAGGTTAACTTGTGTGACGCCTTCGACTGAAGCCCCAGCAAACGGCGGCTGTAACTATGACGGTCCTAAGGTAGCGAAATTCCTTGTCGGGTAAGTTCCGACCTGCACGAATGGTATAACGATCTGGATACTGTCTCGGCCGTGAGCTCGGTGAAATTGTAGTATCGGTGAAGATGCCGATTACTCGCAATGGGACGAAAAGACCCTGTGAACCTTTACTATAGCTTCGTATTGACTTTGGAGAAATAATGTATAGGATAGGTGGGAGACTTTGAAGTATGATCGCGAGGTTGTATGGAGTCATCCTTGAAATACCACCCTTTATTTATCTGAATTCTAACTCGGTAACGAGGACAGTGCGTGGTGGGTAGTTTGACTGGGGTGGTCGCCTCCTAAAATGTAACGGAGGCTTTCAAAGGTATCCTCAGCACGCTTGGTAACCGTGCTAAAGAGTGTAATGGCATAAGGGTGCTTGACTGTGAGACTAACAAGTCGATCAGGTACGAAAGTAGGACATAGTGATCCGGTGATTCCAAATGGAAGGGTCATCGCTCAAAGGATAAAAGGTACTCCAGGGATAACAGGCTAGTCTCCCCCAAGAGCTCATATCGACGGGGAGGATCGGCACCTCGATGTCGGCTCGTCACATCCTGGGGCTGAAGAAGGTCCCAAGGGTTGGGCTGTTCGCCCATTAAAGTGGCACGCGAGCTGGGTTCAGAACGTCGTGAGACAGTTCGGTTTCTATCTATTGCGAGCGTTAGAAGCTTGAGTAGAGCTAACTCTAGTACGAGAGGACCGAGTTGGACAAACCTCTTGTGTATCAGCTGTACTGCCAAGTGCATCGCTGAGTAGCTATGTTTGGGAAAGATAAGCACTGAAGGCATATAAGTGCGAAACTCACTACAAGATTAGGCTTCTTTAAAGAGACGTTGTAGATTACAACGTTGATAGGCTATAGGTATAAAGGCAGTAATGTCACAGCCAAGTAGTACTAATTTCTCGTAATTTTCTACTAATTAGTACATAGTTAAGATTCCTATAGTAGTAAATTAATTTCATTGGGTGACGTATGCGACGGGGATCACCTCTTTCCATTTCGAACAGAGAAGTTAAGTCCGTTAGCGCTGATGGTACTTGGGTATGCCTGGGAGAGTAAGTAGTTGCCCAATTTCTATTCATCATTTTAACAACCTAAATATAGCCAGTTTTGTAAGTTTATATTAAATGTCTACAAAATATCATTATTATACAATTACAGCAGCTCTTCCATACGCAAATGGTCCTCTTCATATTGGACATTTAGGAGGTGTCTATATTCCAACTGATATCTATGTTCGCTATCTTAGACGAAAAGGGATAAATGTAATTTTTATTTGCGGATCTGATGAACATGGAGTACCTATTACTCTTCGATCTAAAAAAGAAGGTTTAAGCACGCAAGAAGTTGTAGATAAATATCACCTATTTATTAAGAAAAGTTTAAATTCTTTTAATATTACTTTTGATCACTTCTCTAGAACATCTTCATCGATCCATTATAAGACAGTTAGCTATTTTTTTAAAGAGCTTTATCATAAAGATGTTCTAATTAAAGAAATATCTAAGCAATATTATGATGAGAAAGAAGGACAGTTTTTAGCTGATCGTTATATTTTAGGATTATGCCCACAATGTAAAAGCTCTAATGCTTTTGGAGATCAATGTGAAAAATGCGGAATATCTCTTAGTCCCAATGAATTAATTAATCCTAGGTCAAGAATAAGTGGCATCTCTCCAATTCTTAAAAATACTCATCATTGGTTCTTGCCTTTACCAAATTATGAAGGATTACTTAAACAATGTTTTATAAAAAAAGATTGGAAAACTAATGTATATAGCCAATCTAAATCCTGGATTGACGAAGGATTAAAGACACGCTCAATCACTAGAGATCTTAATTGGGGCATCCCAATACCAATAAAAAATGTAGAAAATAAGGTTCTTTATGTATGGTTTGATGCACCGATCGGTTATATATCATCTTCTATTGAATGGGCAATAAATAATAATAAAAACTGGAAAATTTATTGGAAGAATAAGTTTACTTCTTTGGTAAATTTTATTGGTAAAGATAATATTGTATTTCATTGTATTATTTTTCCTGTAATGCTAATTGCACACGGTAATTTTATTTTACCAATAAATATCCATGCTAATGATTTTTTAAATCTAGATAACAAAAAAATTTCTACATCTAGAAATTGGGCTGTTTGGTTACATGATTATTTAGAAGAATTTCCTAATCAACAAGATATACTAAGATATTTTCTAATAACTAAAATTCCAGAAAATAAAGATAATAATTTTAACTGGAAAGAGTTTCAAACATATAATAATTCAGAGCTGGTCGGCGTATTAGGAAATTTTATATATCGTACATTAATTTTTACTAAATATTGTTTTTTGGGGATAGTTCCTTCCCCTTCAACTTTCAGTGAAAGTGATAGAAAAGTTATTAAAACTCTTCTATTATTTCCTGATAACATTGGGTCACTCATAGAAAAATATCACTTTCGTGAAGCTTTGAACGAATTCATGAGAATTGCTAGAATGGGAAATAAATATCTTTCGGATGAATCTCCGTGGAAAATATATGAAAATGATTTCACGCGGACAAAAACCATATTATATATCTCTTTACAAATCTCTGGAATGCTTACTCAATTATCTGAGCTTTTTTTACCTAGAACTTCTGAAATAATGATGAAAATACTTAAAATAAAACCTTTTCCTTGGAAGCGGTTAAAAAAAAAAGAATTACTCGTACCTAATGAACCGTTAGGTGATTACAGTATATTTCTTTTTGATAAAATTAAAAACCCTATGATTGATGAACAATTAAAAAAATATATCATATAAATCTAATAGATTCATTATGTTAACAGTTTTTACAAAGAAAAACTTAGGGCAACATATTTTACGTGACGAAAAAATAGCTAAGAAAATTGTTCAAACCCTTTCATTCAGTAATTATTCTTCAATAGTTGAATTAGGTCCTGGAATAGGAATTCTAACTAAATATCTTATAGATAAAACTAATGATCTATTTGTTATTGAAATCGATACAAAATCTGTAAAAACCCTACATACGGTTTTTCCTACATTAAAAAATAGTATTATTAATATGGATTTTCTTAATAGTAATCCTATACTGTCTTCTTTTGCATTAATTGGAAATTTTCCCTACAATATTTCTTCAAATCTTTTATTTTATTTACTGAGACATAGAAGAAGCATTACTGAATGCATTGGAATGTTTCAAAAAGAAGTAGCAGAAAGACTTGCTTCTCCAATAGGAGGTAAGTATTACGGTGTTCTTTCTGTTCTTATACAGGCTTTTTATGAAGTAGAATCTATTTTTACTGTTCCAAACAATTCTTTTTTCCCTACTCCTAAAGTTAAATCTTCCGTTGTTCGTCTACATAGAAAAGAAGGTTTGTTACAAAACGTGGATGAAACAGTATTGTTTAAAATAGTAAAAGTGTCCTTTAATCAACGACGGAAAAAACTACGCAATACCCTAAAAACTTTGAATTTATCTGAATCTTTTTATAAAATACCAATTCTTGATAAAAGAGCTGAGCAACTTTCCGTACAACAATTTATTCAATTAAGCAGGATGACATGGTAAAACACTAGCGTTAAATTTCTCAGGTATTGCTAGATAAAATAAAAATAGTAAGAGTTCGTTCTCGCGGTAATATATGTAAAAATTATGTTGATCTAAAAATCAAAGCCTGTTAAATATTTTCCATATATAGCAATATCTCATGACAAATTTAATATTCTTAATTAAGACATTCTATCGATGTTTAATAGTACAATTCACCTTCCCATAATATAAAAACAAAAACAATTATATATAGCCATACTGATAAAGTTATAGATAAATGTGCTCAGATTTCACCCTTTAAATATAGAAAAATGGATTGGGTATAGTTTTTTGACTATTTTTAGTTGTTCTTATGTTCTTACTGAATAAGATACAATATTCTGGATATAAGCCAATGATACATTCTTTTGTCTCGTAAATATAATACTGGAACTAGCATAATTATACTGCAGATAGAACCTAATATAATATCTGCAGCAAATATGATTTGTATAGGAACTGTTGTTATTGATGTGGTAATTTTTGGAAGATGATTCTGGGTGTAATTTAGTTGGAGATGAAGACTTTAATTTTGGGGAAGGCTTTGAAATCAAAGCCACTATGGCTGGTTTAAGGGTTTTTTTCTTTTTTTTAAAATACCTAGAATATCATTTAGGTTGAAATTTTTTGCTTGAAGCAAAACCAAATAATGAAATAATAGATCAGCTGCTTCATTTAGGAATCGTTCTTTGTTATTATCTTTAGCTTCTATAATAAATTCAATAGATTCTTCCCCAAATTTTTGGAGTATTTTATTTATACTACATTCAAAAATGTCTCTAATATAAGACTTATGAATACCTATTTCTATCTTTCTTCTTAAGAATATTATCTTTTCAATGGATCTAAAAAAACTATAACAATCCTCATTAAGCTCTCCCCAACAATTATCTGTACCTAAATGACATGTAGGTCCCAAAGGTATTGCCTTAATTAATAAAGTGTCTCTATCACAGTCTAGATAAATTTCTTTTATTACTAAATGATGATTAGTTTCTTCACCTTTTATCCACTCTCTTTTTTTTGATCTACTGTAAAATATCACCTTTTTACTTTGCAAACTCTTTAGATATGATTCCTCGTTCATATACCCTAACATCATAACTTTTTGTGTTTCAGCATCTTGAATAATAGCTGGAACGACCCCATCCAGTGATTTGTTAAAATTAATAAAGTCTATATACGGTGCTTTCATCTAACTGATATTTGATTATTGGATAAATAATCTTTAAGATTTGGTATAGATATTTTTCCTGAATGAAGGACACTAGCAGATAATGCAGCATCTGCTTTACCATATCTAAAAACTTCATAGAAACTCTCCATATTACCAGCTCCACCTGAAGCCACTATAGGAATAGATAGTTTATCTGAAAATGTTCTAGTTATTCCAATAGAAAATCCTTTTTTAGTTCCGTCGTTATTCATAGAAGTAAGCAGGATTTCACCTACACCTCGTTCTACAGCTTCTTTTGCCCAAACTAATGCCCTAGATGAGGTTTTTCTCCGTCCTCCATTAATATATACCCACCATTCATTACTATAAACTTGAATATCAATAGCTAATACTATACATTGGCTACCAAATCTTTCTACCAGTTCATTGATCAATTGAGGCCTTTTAAAGGCTTCTGTATTTATAGATATTTTATCAGCACCTGCATTTAGCAATCTTTCTACATCATCTAAAGATCTAACTCCACCTCCGATTGTAAATGGAATGTAAAGATAACGAGCAATTTTGTGTACAAGCGGAATTAACGTCACACGATTTTCTTGTGTTGCACTTATGTCCAGAAATATAAGTTCATCAGCACCTGCATTAGCATAGTACATTGCTAAGCTTAAAGGATCTCCTGCTTCTTTTAAATGTTGAAAACGAATACCTTTAACAGTTTTTCCATCTTTTATATCTAAACAAGGAATTATACGTTTAGTTATCATTTCTTCATTATTTTTCTAATGTTTGAAAGAGTGATTTTATTCTCATAAAGAGCCTTTCCTAGAATTAAGCCGTAGCAACCAATATCTTTTAGATATTGTATCTCTGTAAAGTTACTTATTCCACCGCTAGCTATAATGTTTATTGGTGGATATGTCGTAAGGATAAGTTCATATAAATAAAAAGATGGGCCAGATAAAAGCCCATCTTTTGAAATATCTGTGCAAAAAAGATTTTTTATTCCAGAGCTTATTGTTTGTTTTAAAAAACTACAGTAATAAATATCTGTCATTTTTTTCCATCCATTTATAGCTATTTTTTTCTTTTTTACATCCATTCCTATAAATATTTTATTGCTCCCATAATAATTAATCCATTTTTTCATAAGTTGAAAGTTTTTCACTGCAATACTTCCTATTGTTGCTATATTAGCTCCACATTCAAATACAACCCTTATATCTTGATCACTTTTAATTCCTCCTCCAAAATCTATAGTGATATCAGTATTTTTTGATATTTGTTCCAACACTCTCCAATGTGATATTTTTCCAGTTTTAGCTCCATCTAAATCTACCAAATGCAATCTAGAAACTCCTATATCTTGAAAATATAATGATATCTTTAAGGGATCTTTGTTGTAAAGATCTTTGCGTAAATAATCTCCTTGAGTCAGTCTTACACATATTCCATCGATTAAATCTATGGATGGAATGATTTTAAATTGTTTTTCATTCAAAGCTTGATAAAATTTTTTAGTACTTTTTGTCCTTCACAAGAAGACTTTTCTGGATGAAATTGTGTTGCATAAAAATTGTATTTCTGTAAAGCAGCACTAAAAGTACAAGAATATCCTGCGGATGCTATTGTATATATACTATTAGGAATATAATAGCTATGCACAAAGTATTGAAAATGGTTTTCACTCATTTCTTCAAAAAGCTTTCCTTTTATATGAAAAAGTGTATTCCATCCAATTTTAGGAACCTTGTAAATAGAATTGTTGAATTTTTTCACATTAAGATCAAATACACCGAAACCAATAGTATTATTTTCTTCTGAAAATTTACAAAGTAACTGCATTCCAAGACATATTCCTAATATAGGTTGTTTAAGAGAAGGTAAAATTTCGTGTAACCCTTTTTCCCGCAAATATTTCATTGCTGATTTTGCTTCTCCTACTCCTGGCAGAATAATTTTATCTGCACTTTTAATCACTTTCTTTTGATCACTAAGTAATGGATGAATTCCAAGACGTTTCAGAGCAAGAATTACTGATTGTACATTACCAGCAGGATATTTTATAATAACTATTTTCATAGTACTTTTTTTGTGCTAGGTAATAACGTGCTATTATAATTACGACTTATTGCCATTTTAAGAACATAGGCGAATGCCTTAAATATAGCTTCTATTTTATGATGTTCATTTATCCCTTCTATCTGAAAACTAAGATTACAATAGGCAACATCAGAAAAAGATTTAAAAAAATGAGCAAACATCTCTATGGGAATATCTCCTATTTTTTCTCTTTCAAAAGATGCTTTCCATACTAAATTACTTCTTCCTCCCAAATCTATAGCGACCTGTACTAAAGTCTCATCCATAGGTAATAAATAGCCGTACCTCATTATACCTCGCTTATCTTTTAAAGATTTTGATAAGGCTATGCCAAGTGCAATAGCTGTGTCTTCAATAGTATGGTGTTCGTCTACATGAAGATCTCCTTTTACTTTTATGCCTAAATCTATATTGGAATGGATGCAAAGCTGATCAAGAAGATGATTTAAAAACCCAAAGCCAGTTTGTATATCAGAAATACCTTTGCCATCTATTCTAACAGATATTTGTATATCTGTTTCTTTGCTTCTTCGTCTATAAGACAATTCACTAACTCTAAACTTTAGGGTATTGTATTTTTTTTCCCAAAAAGAAAAAGCGTTACATTCTGTCACTGTAGGTGACATAATAATGTTATCACCTATGACAAAAGAATTATAACGATCATAACTTTTCAAAAAGTAACTCGGTAACATTTCAATTACAGTTTTACTGCTTTCTATAAAGAAAGCTATAGAAGATAAATGTATATCTTCGCATTCAAAGGGTTTTAAGATGAATTCATGTAATTCATAAAAAATAACTCTTGGTAATTGTTCTGTTCCTAGATTAACTTGGGTACTAACCAATACCATTTCATAGTCAAACTCCGAAAGTATACGTTCTATATAAGAAATATCTCCAGGAGAAAAAATAATTTTTTCAAATGCATAAAGAATGTCATAAATGAATGATTCATTCCTATTGATAACTAAAACTTTTGTTCTCAATTTTGGAAGCTGTTTTTATCTATTGGTATTATCAATAATAAAGCAAAACCCCTCATTTTTTCTATACAAATTTTTTAATAGGAAGAACCACCAAATCTTTTGCACTGTTTTTTTTTAATTCATCTAAGATATTCCAGATAATAAAAGCAGGTACGATTACTTTAACATAAGTCCAAGCTGAATCAGCTATTGGACGTATATGAAGGATTTGACATAATTTATGTAGATAATAAATAATCTTATCTAAATTTTTATTAGGAGCATTAAATAAGAGATAATTATTATCTCTGGCTCTTTTTACTGCCCGAATACGAAAAAAAAGATTATCTACTAAAATATCATATTTAGGCTGACAAATAAAGACCGCTTCTGAAGAAAAAATCGTTTCTATCTCTTTTAAATTATTTGAATCTAATGTCCTTCCACTACTAACTAAATCACAAATAGCATCGGCTATACCGATATTTGGAGCTATTTCTACTGATCCGCTTATTTTGTGAATAGAAGATTTTATATTATGTTCCTTTAAAAACTTATCTAGAATTTTAGGATGACTGGTTGCTATACATTTTCCAGAAAGATCTTTAACAGATTTATATAAACTTTCTTTAGGGACTGCGAAAGACAGTTTACAATAACCAAATCCTAGATTATCTCTTATTAAGAAATCCATTTCTTGTTCAAGTATAACGTTTTTTCCTACTATACCGACATCAGCTATTCCTTTTTGGACAAAGCCAGGTATATCATCATCACGTAGTAAAAATACATCTAAATTAAATGTTGATACTTTAAGCTGTTTTAAATCTAAACTAAGCTTAAACCCGCAAGCATTAAGCAGATTAATAGATTCTTCATGTAGACGTCCTGCTTTTTGCAAAGCTATTTTCAGTTTATTCATTGGTCTTAATTTTAATACTGATTTTTTATTTATATTATGTGCGGGTGAAGGGAGTTGAACCCTTATACATTAAGTACCAGATCCTAAGTCTAGTGTGTCTACCAATTTCACCACACCCGCGAAACTTTTTAATTGTTATAAAAGTATACAATATTATTGTCTTTGTCAATTATTTTATATTCAAGATATTTAAATGAGTATCTTGGAATGATCTTTATCCACTTTTTAAATTTAATAAACCATTTTTGTTGTAGTGAAGGAAAACCCTTTTTAATATAAGCAGCTAAAAACGGATGTGTATGTATTGTATAATTTTTCCACTTTTTGAGCATAGCTTCTATTCGATATATATGTTCAATAGGCGATTCAACTTTTTTATATTTAGAGTTATTAGGGTTTTTTTCTGAGCTTTGAAAGCTGAATTCGTGTCTTACTCTTTCTCTGCTTAGCTGTATAAGACCTAATTTATTAGTAGGTAATATTTTATATTTTGCAGTGTCATTTTTCATCACTTCTTTAAAGTGAGAGTAGAGATCTTTACTTTGTTCAAGCTCTAACATATCAATAAAATCTATTACAATAATTCCTCCAATATCCCTTAATTTAATTTGTCTGGAAATTTCAGTAGCCGCTATAAGGTTTATATCTAATATTTTTTTTTCTTCTACTGTTCCAGTATTTACGTCTATTACATGTAATGCTTCCGTATGATCTATAACCAAATAAGCTCCGTGTACGAGAGAAACATTATTTCCAATAAACATTTTTATATATTTTTCTATTCCATATTTCTCAAATATAGGTACTATTTCATCCGTATAGTATTTTATTATATCAATTTTATTTTGTTGAAAAGTAGTACTATATACGCTCATTTCTTCACATAGACCTTGATTATCACAAATAATAGAAGTTACATTATATAAATATCTCAAAAAAAAATAAGATGAATCCATGTTCCTCATTAATCGAGCCGGATAGTTATTTGTTTTTATTTTTGTAAGTAAGCTTCTCCATTTTTTTGTCAAAAAAATCAAATCTGCTGTTAAGATCGCATCTTTTTGATTTAACGCTACTCTTCTTACAATAATTCCAAAAGAACTAGGTTGAATAGTTTTAAAGAAAAAAATCAATCGTTTTCTTTTCTTATGGTTTCTTATTTTTTGAGAAACATAAATTTTTTCCACATAAGGGAAAAGTATAAGAAATTTTCCAGATAATGAAATTTCTGTGGTTAATTTTGGTCCTTTGTTAGATATAGACTCTTTTGTGATCTGTACTAAAATTTTAGTATTAAGTTGTAATTTCTTGTTAAGATCAATTTTTTCTATGACTGGCAGCTCATCTAAATGATAGTATATTTGTGAAAGATATGCGAAGTTATCAACTGATGAAAATTCTAATAAGCACTTGAACTGTAATCCTAAATCATAATAGTGTAAAAAAGCATCTTTAACTGATCCAATATTAATAAAAGCTGCCTTTATATTATCATCTGTATTTTTAATTAGTCCTAAATAAATATCTCCTATCATTGTTATTGCGTCATTGCAATGAAAATATATTTCAGATAATTGTTTTTTTTGTAGAATTGCAATAATTCTTTCTTTTTTATTAGTTTGTATTACAAAATATTTCTTCATTATCATATAAAGAACCAACCACAAAGAACCAATGGTTAAATTTTTATTTCTTTTTATGTCTGTCTTGTCTACTTCTCTTCTTTCTTTTATGTATGGATATTTTCCTTTTTTTTTTTTTCTTTACATTAGCCATAATAGAAAAATTAAATAGCTTAGTTGAAGACATCTAAATTGTCTACTAAACATTTAGTTCTTTAGTTCTTTAGTTCAATGATATATAATATAAATAATTTATTTTACAATTTACTTTACTAAAATTTACTTACAGAGCTACTCTAGGCTATTCTTGTTATTTTTTTACTACCATTGATATTTACCTGTTTAATTTTTTTTAGCAATCCTCAATCGGGCACTCCTGGAACGAGGATTTTTTTGTATTTCTTCAATTCCAGGATAAATAGGTTTATTATCAAAAAGTAGAAAAGGAATTTGTTTTTTACCGAATAAATCTTCATTAGGGGTATTTTCAAAGCGCCCATTTTTAAGGAATTGTTTAACCAATCTGTCTTCTAAGGAGTGATAGGAAATTACTGCTATCTTACCTCCTTTTCTTAGGATATTAAGAACGGATTTTAATAAATATTTAAGCGAACTTAATTCATCATTAACCTCTATTCGCAAAGCTTGAAATACTTTAGCAAAAACCTTTTGTTTATTTTTACCTGAAATATTATTTTTTATAATTTCAATCAATTCAAATGTATTTTCTATGATCTTTTCTTTACGCCTAAATACAATATCTGTGGCTAATTTTCTAGATTTTCTTAATTCTCCATAAGAGAAAAATATTTTTGCAAGAGATTCTTTTGAATAACTCTTTAATATATCCTTAGCATATTTTTTTTCACGTTGATCCATTCGCATATCTAGGGTCTGATTATAACGAATGGAAAATCCGCGTTCTGGAGTATCAAGTTGATAAGAAGAAACGCCTAGATCAGCAATAATACCCGATACTTTAAAAATACCTTGTATCCTTAGTACATTTTCTATATATCTAAAATTCATATGGAATATTTTAAGACGGTTATCATGTAAAGTGTTGTTTGTAATAGATTGCTTATCAAGATCAAAAGCTAAAATAGTAGCTTCAGGAGAAAGCTTTTTTAGCAATCCAGCACTATGACCTCCCCCGCCAAACGTAACATCTAGATAAGTATCTCTTTTATCTATAGAAACTATACCATCGACCACTTCTTTTAATAAGACTGGCTTATGAAAGTGTATTATTTTTTGCATGAAGAAGAAGGAACGTTTTGTATTAGGTGGGCGATACAGGGGTCGAACCTGTGATTTTCTGCGTGTAAAGCAGATATTCTAAACCAACTAAATTAATCGCCCATCAAAATAATTTCAGCATCCTCATCCTATTTTACTTGAGTAAACTGCATTAATTAAACTTCTAAAATATAACTATTATAGTAAATAAATTTTTGGTAAAGCTATTAAAAATTTCAATTATACAGAAAAAGTATATCGCATATTGGGTAAAATTTAGTTTTCTTGTTCTTTAGATAGTTGTTCAGTATGTAGTATTACAAATAATAAGAGTAGTTCTACTTAATATTTACCAGCGTCCTTTAAATATAATCCTGATTATTTGATAATATCTTCTATAATTTTGTTAGTAACAATTTCTTGATTATAACGCTGGTAATCAGCTTTTAAAGTTCTTTCATATAGAAAGTTTACTAAAATTGTAATAAAATAAATGGAGGAACAATTATCTTAGATACTTTCTTAAAAAATTAATATGTTTCATTGAATAACTTACCAATAAGTCCAGCCTTTTCCAAATACAAAGATACCTAGATGATCAAAGTATAGGGTAAAATAATGTTAGTAGAATCTAAACTCGCTAGAAACCAGATTCCCTTTGCACTTTTACAGTACGAAAACCAGATTATTCTAAAATAGAAGCAATCAAGTTATTGAGTGAAAAATATATTTTAAGCACTCACAAGAGTTAATTATTTTATCTAATCTTGATTTAGGTGATTGGTATTTGCTCATATCTTATACCAATGATTTAACTAATGACCTAAACACTATCTTTTTCTTTCATAATTTCTTCATTATCTAGTAATTTAACTTATGATAGCAGCTATGTCCTATTCAGAAGTTTATCTATGGATTCATTAGATATAGAGAAATTAAAAGCAGTTAAAACTTTTTGCATATTATTTTTAATACTATCATTGCATAAATTTCCAATGCTTCCTTCAAGAATATGTCTTGTTACTTTAAGAGATTGAAACTGTTCTTCTTGAATAGCAATCCCTACTTTTTTATACGCTTCTCTAAATGAGATTCCCTGTTGAACATATCTATTAACTAATTCAACACTAAAAATATAACTGTATCGCATATCCTCCATACAATTATCATTTATTAGAATATGCTCTAACATATATCTTGTAATAAAGAGACAATTTTTAAGTACCTCAAATATAGGTATAAAACTTTCTTTTATTATCTGTAAATCACGATGATAACCAGAAGATAAATTACTGGTAATTAAATAAATTTCATTAGAAATTGCTTTAATATGATTACAACGCCCTCTTATCAACTCCCACACATCTGGGTTCTTTTTATGAGGCATAATACTAGAACCAGTAGTAAGATGATCAGGAAAATATAAAAAATAAAAATTATATCCCATATAAAGACAAATATCCTGAGATAACTTACTTAAAGTAGAACTTATATTAGACAATGCATTTGTCACAACCCTCTCTATTTTACCTCTACCCATCATAGCATATATCACATTGAAATTCATATCTTCAAATCCCAGCAACTCAGTCGTCATTATACGACTTAAAGGAAAAGAAGAACCATACCCCGCTGCTGAACCTAATGGATTTTTGTTAACAACTCTATACGATGCCTCTAAAATAAGTAAATCATCAGATAGGCTTTCAGCATAAGATGAGAACCAAATTCCAAAAGAAGATGGCATAGCAATTTGGTAGTGTGTATAACCTGGAAGAAGAACTTTTTGATAATATTCGCTAAGATGAACCATAATCTCAAAAAGAGGTTCTACATAATTTACAACTTTCTGTATTTCTTCTCTAATGAATAGCCTTAAATCCAACAATACTTGATCATTACGAGAACGACCTGAATGTATTTTCATACCAACGTTTCCCAAAAAACCAATCAATATGATTTCAACTTGAGAATGTATGTCTTCTATAGTGTTTTCAATTTGAAAAGCTCCATTCGTTATTGAAAGAAATATTTTCCTAAGAGCTGTAGAAAGCACTATAAGTTCTTCTTTTGTAAGCAATCCAATAGATTCAAGCATGCGAATATGCCCTAAAGTACCTATTATATCAAAAGGAGCCAATTTAATGTCAATATCACGATCGTTTCCTATTGTAAATAGCTCTATTTCTTTACTTATAAAAAAATCTTTTTCCCATAATTTCACTGTAGTAAATTTATAAAATTATATATGTAAAAATACTTTCTTCTTAAATAGTGCTTCTGTATCCTCTCTTTCATCAGGAAGACAACAATCTATTGGGCATACAGAAGCGCAATGCGCTTCTAAATGAAAACCAACACACTCAGTACATTTGTCAGTAACGATAAAATATGTATTCTCTTTTTTAGAGGGATGAGGAATGTTTGCATTGGTCGAAACCCCTGATGTAGAAGTTATTGTTCCTTTTAATCTTGTTCCATCTGAATAATGCCAATCAGAAGCTCCTTCATAAATTGCATTATTAGGGCATTCTGTTTCACAAGCACCACAATTTATACAAGCATCAGTAATTTTTATTGCCATTTTTTAATTAGACGAAAAACTATTATGTAGATTTTCCCTATCCACAAGTTTTGTTACAAAAAAACAAATGCGTAAATTTATTATTATGTTAGTAGTAAATATAAAAGAAGGAGAAACCATTGAGAGAGCAATAAAACGTTATAAAAGAAAATGCGATCAAACTCAACTAATAAAAAATATTAAAAATATACAGTATTATCTTAAACCTTCATTTAAAAAAAGGGAAGAAACTTTCAAAGCTATTTATAAATACAAATTGTTACATAAAATTAAAGAATCTAACCTCTAATAAACTATATGATAGAAGAACGTTTATTTGGACTCATTGGAAAAAATATCTCTTATTCTTTTTCTAAGGAGTATTTTTTAAACAAATTTAACAAAGAAAATATAACACAATCACATTATGATATTTTTGATTTGCCATATATTAATAATTTTGAACATCTTCTAAGAAGTTATCCTAATATTCGAGGTGTAAATATAACAATTCCCTATAAAAAAGATATAATACAATATGTAAATTATTTAAGTGACGAAGCATTGTCAATCAGTGCAGTAAATACAATTAAAATAAAAGAAAATAGCCTTATAGCATATAATACAGATGCTTTTGGTTTTAAAAAATCATTTGTAAAACATCTACATTCTACACATAAAAAGGCTCTCGTTCTTGGAAATGGAGGGGCAGCTCAAGCAGTAATTTACGTACTCAAACAATTAAACCTTCCTTATTTAATAGTCTCAAGAAATAAAAAAGGGGATCTTTCTTATAAAGAAATAAATGAAAAATTATTAACCCAATATAATATTATCGTACATTGCACTCCTATTGGAACTTATCCTTCATCTGATAGATGTCCATTGATCCCTTATCAATTTCTAACTAAAAATCATTACTTATATGACTTAGTATATAATCCGGTAGATAGCAAATTTTTGAAAAAAGGAATAGAAAGTGGAGCTATAGTAAAAAATGGATTAGAAATGCTTTATATACAAGGAGAGCTAGCATGGGATTTGTGGAATCAATTGTTATAAACCTAATCTCCTCTCATTTTTTTAGGTGAATTACGGTATCTTTATAGTAATGATATATTAAAATAATATTCTCTTTTCTAAGTAAAACTAGTAGATTATGGTAATCAGCATTTTTTACTTTTATTGGACAAGACATACATAAAAAGAAATCAGTTGATGAGATATTTTATAAGATTGTCTTATAACGGAAGACGTTATCATGGGTGGCAAATTCAAAAAACAGGCCTTGCTGTAGAAGAAATACTAGAAAAATGTCTTTCACATTTGCTTGGTAAAACCATAGACATTATTGGAGCAGGAAGAACAGATAAAGGAGTACATGCTAAAGAATTTTTTGCTCATTTAGATTATGAAAAACAGTTAGATAAAAAAATAGTTATTAACTTAAATGCTTTTTTACCTAAAGATATTGTCGTATCTGATTTTTATCTAGTAGCACCAGACGCTCATGCGAGATATAGTGCTAGAAGCCGTATTTATATGTATAAAGTCTTTTTATATAAGAATCCTTTTTATACTGAGTTAAGTTGGCAATGTCAATATGAGCCATTAAATTTATACTTGATGAATAAAGCATCTGAAAGACTTAAAGAGTATAATAATTTTAGTAGCTTCTGTAAATATAATATATCCAATTTCTATGCTAAAATAGAATATGCACGCTGGTCCTATAAAGAAGGTAAACTTTTATTTGAAATAAAAGCAAACAGATTCTTAAGGAATATGGTACGATCTTTAATCGGTACGCTATTAAACGTAGGAAAAAAAATTATCAATATTAAGCAATTCTGTGATATAGTTGAGGCAAAAGATAGACAAAAGTCTGGCGATATAGTCTCGGCATCAGGTCTTTTTTTAAAAAAAATATGCTACCCAAAAGCAATATTCTTATAAAATTTCATTCAATGAGATATTGTCAAATATTGACTTAGAAAAAACGATAAAATCTTGATACTCTCTAAGCCCCGTTCCTGCTGGAATCCTATGACCAACAATAACATTCTCCTTCAACCCAAGCAAATCATCGGTCTTTCCACTGATAGCTGCCTCAGCTAGTATTTTTGTAGTCTCTTGGAAAGAAGCAGCAGAAACAAAAGATTTTGTCTGTAAGGCTGCTCGTGTAATACCTTGAATTATTAGTTTTGCTGTAGCAGGAATAGGGTCACGAATTATTATCTTTTTTTTACCTAGACTCTCTAATAGATCGTTTTCATTATTAAGCTCTATCATATTAATAAGCTGACCATATTTTAATTTATCTGAATCACCAATATCTTCTACAATTTTCATTCCAATAATCCTATTATTCTCTTCTATAAAATCTATTTTATGTTCTATACTATTTTCAATAAAATGAGTATCTCCAGCATCTACGATCTTAACTTTAAGCATCATTTGACGTACTATGATCTCAAAATGCTTATTATTAATCTTTACTCCCTGCAAACGATATACGTCCTGAATTTCATTTACAATATATTCCTGAACTGCCTTAGGCCCTTTAATATTTAATATATCTTCTGGTGTAATTGCTCCTTCTGAAAGGGCAGCACCTGCTTTTACATAGTCATGTTCCTGAACAATAATCTGATTAGAAACTTTAACTAAATAAGTCTTAAGTTCACCTGTTTTAGATTCTATTAAGATTTCTCTATTTCCTCTTTTCATGTTTCCAAAACTTACGACCCCATCAATATCAGATACAATACCTAGATTAGACGGATTACGTGCTTCACATAACTCTGTTACACGAGGTAATCCTCCTGTAATATCTATAGTTTTTCCATATTTTCTAGGTATTTTAGCTATAACCTCACCTACTTTTATCCTATCTCCATTTTCAACAGCTAAATGAGCCCCTACTGGCATATTATATACCTTGATCTCCTCATCATCACTTTGAACTTTCAAAGAAGGAATAAGTCTCTTATCTCGTGATTCTAATATTACTTTTTCTTTAATTCCTGCCTTTTCATCTTCTATTTGATAAGTTACTCCTTTTTCAATAGCTTCATAACTTATGATACCAGATAACTCTGATATTATAACAGCATTATAAGGATCCCAACGACAGATTTCAGTTCCTTTATCAATTAAATTTCCTTGTTTAATGTATAAGTAAGCTCCGTACGGAATATGATTTTTCATTAATACAGTACCATCGACCCTTAGAAGTTTCATTTCTGTATATCTTGATATTACCACCTCAACAACTTTCCCCATTTCATCTTCCGTATATATCGACCTTAGATCTTCAAACTCTATTATACCATCATCTCTAGCGAATATTTTAGAAGCTGCCTCTTCTATATTTCCTGCAGTACCTCCCACATGAAAAGTTCTAAGTGTAAGTTGTGTACCAGGTTCTCCGATAGATTGGGCCGCTATCACCCCTACAGCTTCTCCTTTCTGAACTAGTTTTCCAGATGAAAGATTTCTACCATAACATTTGGCGCAAATACCATTTTTTGATTCGCAAGTAAGTGGAGATCGTACATATATTATATCAATATCAAGTTTTGATATAAGAAAGGCACATTCTTCATCAATCATTTCATCAGCAAAAACAATTACTTCATTTTTATTAGGATGATATATATCATAAAGGGCAATACGTCCTAAAATTCTATCATACAGAGATTCTACTATCTCTTCGTTCTTTTTAAGAGCTCCTATTTCAAGGCCTCTTATTGTTAAACAATTTTCTTCTCTTATAATGACGTCTTGAGCAACATCTACTAAGCGACGAGTTAAATATCCAGCATCTGCTGTTTTAAGCGCAGTATCCGCCAATCCTTTACGAGCGCCGTGAGTAGATATAAAATATTCTAAAATAGAAAGACCTTCTCGAAAATTAGAAATAATAGGATTCTCAATAATCTCTCCACTACCAGCTCCTGTTCTTTGAGGCTTAGTCATTAATCCTCTCATACCACATAGTTGGCGAATTTGCTCTTTTGATCCTCTAGCTCCAGAGTCTAACATCATATAAACAGAATTATATCCGCTCTTATCTTCTTGCATTTTACTCATCACCTTATCTGTGAGCATTGCATTGGTGCTGGTCCATATATCAATAACTTGATTATATCGCTCTTGATTTGTAATGAATCCCATATTATAATTTCCAATTACTGAATCTATCTGTTGAATTGCATTCTTAATCATTGTTTGTTTATTATTTGGAATAATGATGTCTTCCAAAGAAAATGAAAACCCTCCTTTAAAAGCATTATAGAATCCTAGCTCCTTAATATCATCAAGAAATTTTACAGTAATTTGAATATTTGTTAAAGTAAAAATACGTCCAATAATATCACGCAAAGATTTTTTAGTAAGTAACTCATTGATATAACCTACTTTATATATTGGCACAAATTTATTAAACAACACTCTACCAACAGTAGTGTCTACAATTTGATGCAGAACATGACCATCCGCTATAATAGGAACTTTTACTTTAATACATGCATTAATTGATACTACATTTGCGTTATAAGCAATATGCACCTCTTCAGGAGAATAAAATACGATACCTTCCCCCTTTACTTTATGATATGGAGTAGATTTAAGTTCCTTAGTCATATAATAAAGCCCTAATACCATGTCTTGAGACGGGACCGTGATAGGAGAACCGTTCGCTGGATTTAAAATATTTTGAGAAGATAACATCAACAACTGAGCCTCTAGTATTGCTAAAGGTCCTAATGGAAGATGCACTGCCATCTGATCACCATCAAAATCAGCATTAAATGCAGTACAAACTAATGGATGCAATTGTATTGCTTTTCCTTCTATAAGTTTAGGTTGAAAGGCTTGAATCCCTAATCTGTGTAAAGTAGGAGCGCGGTTAAGTAATAAAGGATGTCCTTTAAGGACATTTTCTAATATTTCCCAAACTGCCTGTTTTCTAGTATCTATCATTTTTTTAGCAGATTTTACGGTCTTAACAAGACCTCGTTCTATAAGCTTACGAATAATAAAAGGTTTGTAAAGTTCTGCTGCCATATCTTTTGGTATTCCGCATTCGTGTAATTTTAATTTAGGTCCTACTACAATTACTGAACGAGCAGAGTAATCAACACGTTTACCTAATAAATTATGACGAAACCTGCCTTGTTTTCCTTTTAAAAAATCAGAAAGAGATTTCAACGGTCTGTTACCGTCAGGTTTTGTAGAAGATGATTTTTTAGTATTATCGTATAATGAATCAACTGCTTCTTGCAGCATACGTTTTTCATTTCTTAATATAACTTCAGGCGCGTCTATCTGAAATAGACGTTTAAGTCTATTGTTACGAATAATAATTTTACGATATAAATCATTTAGATCAGAACTTGCATAACGACCGCCATCAAGAGGAACTAATGGACGGAGTTCTGGAGGGATAATGGGGAGTATATGGAGTATCATCCACTCTCTTCTGTTGTGAATTTTATTAGCTGAAGACTGGAACGCCTCTACTACTTGTAATCTTTTCAATGCTTCAATTCTAATGAGTTTAGATGTTTCATTATAGGATTGGCTTCGCAATTCATCAGCTAGATCATCAAGATTAAGACGTTTAAGCAGTTCTTCAATACACTGAGCTCCCATCATAGCAATAAATTTATTAGGATCTTTATCGTCAAGGTTCTGGTTATTAGGAGGAAGACTGTCTATTATAGATAGATATTCATTATCAGTTAATAATTCTAGTTTATCAAGAGGCGTTTGATCAGGTCGAGTAGCAACACCTACCTGAATTACAAGATAACGTTCATAATATATGATCGTATCAAGCTTCTTTGCTGAAAAATCTAATAGATAACCTATTTTATTTGGTAACGACTTAAAATACCAAATATGAACCACAGGAATTACTAATCGTATATGTCCAATCCTATCTCTACGAACATTTCTATCGGTTATCTCTACTCCACAACGATCACATATAATACCTTTATAACGAATACGCTTATATTTACCACAAGAACATTCATAATCTTTGATAGGACCAAATATACGTTCACAAAATAAACCATCTCGTTCTGGTTTATGAGTACGGTAATTTATTGTTTCTGGTTTCATAACTTCTCCATAAGATTCCTGAAGAATAGCTTCTGGTGAAGCCAGACCAATAGTAATTTTATTGAAGTTACTACTTGTTTTTTTTTTAAATGACATAATTTATTACCATTATTAGTAATGAAGGTCTATTTTTAATCCTAAACCTTTAAGTTCATGAAGCAATACATTGAATGACTCAGGAATTTCAGGTTCTGGCAATATATCTCCCTTAACAATAGCTTCATAAGTCTTCCTCCGTCCTACAACATCGTCCGACTTAATAGTTACAATCTCTCTAAGAATATTAGACGCTCCAAAAGCTTCTAAAGCCCATACCTCCATCTCTCCAAATCGCTGTCCTCCAAACTGAGATTTACCTCCAAGCGGCTGTTGTGTTATTAACGAATAAGGTCCAATTGACCTTGAATGCATTTTATCATCTACCATGTGACTAAGTTTTAGCACATAAATTATACCAACAGTAATTAGTTGATCAAAGCGGTCACCTGTTTCTCCATCATAAAGATAAGTGCTACCAAAGCGCGGTAACGCTGCTTTATCCATATATTCCATTATCTGTTGTATTGATGCACCATCAAAAATAGGAGAAGAAAATCTAATTCCAAGCTTTTGTCCTGCCAATCCAAGTATAGCTTCGTATATCTGACCTATATTCATTCTTGATGGAACGCTTAGTGGGTTCAGTATTATATCAACAGGCGTTCCATCTTCTAAAAAGGGCATATCTTCATCGCGAACAATTCTCGATACAATACCTTTATTACCGTGTCTTCCGGCCATCTTATCCCCTACTTTTAATTTACGTTTTTTTGCTATATAGACTTTAGCTATTTTAACAATACCTAATGGCAATTCATCGCCAACAGAAATTTTAAATTGTTTACGCTTAAATTCTCCCTGTAGATCTCTTATCTTAGTTTTATAATTGTGTAATATAATAGATATTAGTTTATTGGTATGTTTATCATAAGTCCATATTGTAGAAGAAATATTCATGAAATCATAAATAGAGTAAATGATATTTCTTGAAAATCTTATTCCTTTAGGAATAACTTCTTCTTTTAGGTCGTTGACAACGCTTTTTGATATTTTAGATTGTAAAAGCAAACAAAGTTTATGACATAGAATGTTTCTATATTTTTCAAATAGTTCTCTATATTCATTGTCAAATTTAGCAATATCCAATTTATCTTTTACGCGTTTTATTTTCTCCTTAAAACTTCTAGAAAAAATATTCTTATCAATTACTACGCCACCAGAAAAAGAAGGTTCTACTTTTAGAGAAGAATCTTTTATGTTACCATATTTATCTCCAAATATTGCTCTTAATAGTTTCTCTTCTGGAGAATGATCTGATTTGCCTTTAGGCGTTACTTTTCCTATAATAATATCTCCTGCGTTCACTTGAGCACCAATACGAATTATCCCATTTTCATCAAGGTTTTTAGTCGCCTCTTCGCTTAAATTCGGTATATCACGAGTAAGTCTCTCCATCCCTAATTTAGTTTCTCGTACTTCTAAAGCGTACTCATCTATATGAACAGAAGTGAATAAATCTTCACGAACAACCCGTTCAGATAAGACAAAAGCATCTTCAAAATTAAAGCCTTTCCATGGCATAAATGCGACTAAAAGATTTTGTCCCAATGAAAGTTCTCCGTTTTCAGTAGCATAGCCATCGCATAATATCTGACCTTTAATTACTTTCATTCCTTTCCTGACAATTGGCTTAAGATTTATAGTAGTATTTTGGTTAGTTTTTCTAAACTTAATTAAATCATATGTCTTAATATCTGAGTCAAAACTAATAAGCATTTCTTCTTCTGATCTATGATATCTTATAGAGATCTTATCTGATTGTACATTTTCAACTACTCCATCAGCTTCAGCATAAATAAGAGTCCTGGAATATAAAGCAACTTGTTTCTCAAGTCCAGTTCCTACGATCGGGGCCTCTGGGGATAATAAAGGAACAGCTTGACGCATCATATTAGAGCCCATTAGAGCACGATTTGCGTCATCATGTTCAATAAAAGGAATAAGAGAAGCAGAAATGGAAGCAATTTGATTTGAAGCAACATCAATATAATCAACTTGATCTGGAAATGCGATGGGAAAATTACCATTTCTTCTTGAAATCACCCTATCCTTAATAAAAAATCCATCTTTATCTAACGGTGTATTCGCTTGTGCGATGGTTTTGCCTTCTTCTTCAGACGATGAAAGATAAACCAATGAAGCTAAATCCACTCTGCCATCTTTTACTACTTGATATGGCGTTTCAATGAATCCCATTGAATTTACTTTAGCAAACACACAAAGAGAAGAAATTAAACCTATATTAGGCCCTTCTGGGCTTTCTATTGGGCAGAGTCTACCGTAATGAGTGTAATGCACGTCACGAATTTCAAAACCAGCCCTTTCTCTTGAAAGCCCTCCTGGACCCAACGACGATAGTCTTCGTTTGTGCGTTATCTCGGATAAAAGATTAGTCTGATCAAGAAATTGGGAAAGTTGACTAGTACAAAAGAACGAGCTTATAATAGATGATAAGGTTTTTGAATTTATTAAGTCGATAGGTGTAAAAATCTCATTGTCACGCACATTCATTCTTTCACGAACTGTTCTAGCCATTCTAGATAAACCAAGACTAAATTGTGTTGATAATTGTTCTCCAACTGTGCGAACACGACGATTAGAAAGATTATCAATATCATCTACTTCAAGATTAGTGTTTAGTAATTTAATAAGATATTTTACAATAGCAATAATGTCTTCTTTTGTAAGAACTTGAACATCCATAGCAATATCTATTCCCAAACGTTTATTTAATCTATAACGTCCAACTTCACCTAAACTATAGCGTGTCTCAGAAAAAAATAATTTATCAATTACTCCTCTAGAGGTTTCTTCGTCAGTAGGGTCGGTCGTCCTAATTTGCCTATAAATCTTTTCAAGTGCTTCTTTTCCTGATGAAGTTGGGTCTTTCTTTAGAGTATTATGTATAATAATAGAAGCCATAGAAGTTTCCTTTTTATGGACTAGAATGCGTTCAATACCTGCTTCCATAAGATCGTCTATGTGTTCTTTATCAAGAGTAATGTCTCTATCAAGGATTTTTTCATTTTTATTAATAGAAATAACTTCTCCAGTATCTTCATCGATAAAATCTTCCATACATGTTTTTAAAACTCGTTCTGCAGTTTTTGATCCAATTAATATTTTAAAATTAGATTGAAGAACCATTACCTCCTCAGCCAAATCGAATAAACCTAATATATCCTTATCTTCTTCATAACCAATTGCTCTAAAAAGTGTAGTGACAGGAAATTTTTTCTTTCTATCGACATAAGCATACATCACATTATTTATATCTGTAGAAAATTCTATCCATGAACCTTTAAAAGGAATAACTCTTGCTGAATATAAACGTGCCCCATTTGTATGTATAGATTGTCCGAAAAACACACCGGGAGATCTATGCAACTGAGAAACTATTACTCTTTCTGTTCCATTAATAATAAATGATCCAGACGGTGTCATGTGTGGAATAGAACCTAAATAAACGTCTTGTACTACCGTTTCAAAATCTTCATGTTCTGGGTCTGTACAATACAGACACATTCTAGCTTTTAATGGAACGCTGAAAGTAAGCCCTCTCTCAATACATTCTTTGATCGTATATCGCGGAGAATCTACGAAGTAATCTAAAAACTCTAGAACAAACTTATTTCTAGAGTCAAAAATAGGAAAGTTCTCCATAAAAGTCTTGAAAATTCCCTGTCCCTGATTATCAATAATTTTATATTGAGTCCCTATATGTAAAAATTCTTGGAAAGATTTGATCTGAATATCAAGAAAATCGGTATATTGAACTTTTCTAGTTCCCGAAGAGAAACTTATTCTTTTTGTAGTTGTGTTAATTCTAGACAATGAATATTATTTTTTATTTTAATTCTACTTCAGCTCCAACTTCTTCCAATTGTTTTTTTAGTGATTCTGCTTCTTCTTTGGTGATCCCTTTTTTTAGATGTTTAGGAGGATGATCCACTAAATCTTTAGACTCTTTAAGATCTAATCCTAAAAGCTCTTTTATACGTTTCACTACTGTTAGTTTGGCACTTCCAGCTCCTTTTAAAACAACGTCGAATAATGTTTTTTCTTTAGATTTGTCTAGTATCTCTGCTTTCGATGTTGAAGAAACTGCCAAGTAAGCAGATGTATCTATTCCATATTTATCTTTAAGAATTTTTGCCAAATCATTCACTTCTACAATCTTTAAGTTTACTAAAGTTTCTGCTAATTTGTTAATATCTGACATACGTGTTTTTTATGGAGTAAAGTTACTATTTTTTTTTAAATATCTAATTAGATTATATACTGGAGCGTTTAAAGCTCCCACTACATTTGTCAATTTAGATTGTAACGCTGAAATAATGCCAACTATAACTTCTTCCTTAGACTTTAGTCCTACTAAAACTTCAAGCTTATCATTCCCTATATAAAAATTTTCCGATACATAAGCAGCTTTTAAAATAGGTATTTTACTTTTATTTTTTCTATTATAATCCTGAATAATTTTTGCTGGATAATTCTCTACTGAACACATCATTATAAATGTGTTACCTTTGATGACTTGAAAAAATGGTATCCATTTCTTTCTATATTTTTTCATAGCCATATTAAGTAAAGTGTTTTTTACAATCAAAACTTTTACTTGAGACAAGTAGCAATTTTTTCTCAACTTATTAATCTGATAAGCGTTCATATTGGAAATATCAGTTAAATAAATATTTATAGAATAATTTTCAGAAGAAAATATTGAAGATAGGATAACTATAAGTTGTATTTTTTGTTCTTTTGTCATATAAAATTATACCTAATACCTAATACTATATACTATTTACATCTACTTTGACTCCAGGAGTCATCGTTCCAGATAAAAAAATACTTTTAATATAAACTCCTTTAATTGAAGAAGGTTTTATATGATATAGTGTGTTAACAAGTTCTATAGAATTCTCTTTAATTTTAAAGGATTCAAATGAAGCCTTTCCTATAGTAGCATGCACAATACCATATCGATCCCCTTTAAATGATATTTTACCCAACTTTACTTCCTTAATTGATCTTCCTATTTCTGTTGTAACTGTTCCAGTTTTAGGATTTGGCATTAATTTTTTAGGGCCAAGTATTTTACCTAAACGTCCTAATTTTGGCATAATCAATGGGGTCGTAATAATAACGTCTATTTCAGTCCATCCTTCGTTAATCTTTGAAATATATTCTTCGTAACCAATAAAATCAGCGCCAGCTTGCTTAGCTTCTTCAAACTGCTTATCACTTTCGACAAGTGCCAAAACACGAAAATATTTCCCTGAGCCAAATGGTAATTTTGCTATCCCTCTTATTATTTGGTTTGCTTTTTTAGGATCTACTCCAAGACGGATAGCAATTTCTATAGAAGAATTAAAACAAGTATAAGAAGAAATCTCTTTTACAATTTTGGAAGCTTCAGTAAGAGAATATATTTTAGTACCATCAAAACTTTGATATATTTTCTTTTGTGTTTTAGTTAATTTCTTCATTATTCACCTAATATCTCTATGCCAATAGATCTTGCAGTTCCTGCTATCATAGATATGGCAGCTTTAAAAGTAAAACAATTAAAATCAGACATTTTATTTTCTGCAATACTTATTACTTTTTTCAAACTTATTTCCCCTACCTTATTCTTGTTAGGCTCCTTAGAGCCTTTCTTCAAAGCAGCAGCTTCCATCAATTGGACAGATACCGTTGGATTCTTTATAATAAAAGAAAATGATTTGTCTTCGTAAACTTTGACAACAACTGGCAATAACTGCCCAGTCTTATTCTTTGTAAGAGCATTAAATTGATTACAAAAATCCATTATCTTAATACCTGCGGATCCGCATGCAGGTCCTATTGGAGGTGAAGGATTTGCTGATCCAGCCTTTATTTGTAGTCTTAATATTTTTTTAATTTTTTTTCCATTTATCATCAAATTATATTTTGTCTACCATCAGAAATTTAATATCTAACGGAGTTTTCTCCCAAAAATAATAACAATCATAGACATTCTCTGTTTTTCTATAATAAGATAGAATACCTTACCTTAACCTTTTCTCTATTAGAAAAATCAATTCGTAATTGATAATCAGCTCCTGATAAAAAAGATACTTTTGCTATGAGTATCAGTAATATCGTGTTTTATCATTGGGATAGGTTTTAAATTATCCCTGGTATATTTGTTTTATAATATAAAAATGCTTCAATTATAATATAGCTCAGTAAAAGAAATCCTCTCTATAATAATTTGATTTTCATTACTCATCTGTAGTGTAGGCATTTTATGATAAGAATTTCTAACTTACGTATATAGTATAGATTTTACTTTATTTTCATTACCGCTTATTGTCTTGATAAGAGACCAATTTTTATGCATCGTTCTAAGAAAAAATACCCATGTATAAACATATAAACATATCAATATATCATCTATACATCTATACATCTATACATTAGAGATAATAAAATTACAATAGAGACTATAATTTGTAGAACCTCCTAAATTGCACTTTACTGCTTTTTTGCCAAGTAATATGATTAGTAAATTCATCATATATACCTCTTACCTCTTACCTCTTAACATTAAAACATTAAATAGTATTTAAAGGCACGGACGGTAAGAATTGAACCTACGACTTTTAGTTTTGGAGACTACTGCTCTGCCGCTGAGCTACGCCCGTATATATTTTATATATACATATAAAAATTATGATAGTATTTCTGTAACCTGCCCTGCACCGATAGTCCTTCCTCCTTCACGGATAGCAAAGCGTAAGCCTTTATCCATAGCTACTCTTTGGATTAGTTCTATAATAACAGATACATTATCACCTGGCATTGCCATCTCTATTTCATCAGAAAGCTGTATTTCACCTGTTACGTCAGTAGTTCTTAGATAAAACTGAGGACGATATTTATTATGGAAAGGGGTGTGTCGTCCTCCTTCTTCTTTAGATAGAACATAAACTTCTGCTTTGAATTTTTTATAAGGATTGATAGACCCTGGATTGCCAATAACCATTCCTCTTCTGATATCTGTTTTTTCAATACCTCGAAGCAATAATCCTACATTATCACCTGCCTGTCCATGATCTAAAATTTTTCTAAACATCTCTACGCCAGTAACGGTCGATGTAAGTTTTTTTTCACCCATACCAACTATCTCTACATGGTCTCCAGAATTTATAATACCAGATTCAATACGACCAGTAGCTACAGTTCCCCGTCCTGTAATAGTAAATACGTCTTCTACTGGCATCAAGAAAGGCTTATCAATGTCTCGAGTAGGTTCAGGAATATAACTGTCAACAGCTTCCATTAGATCATTAACTTTATTAATCCATTGAGGATCTCCATTAAGTGCTCCCAAAGCAGAGCCTTGAACAATTGGAGTGTTTTCACCATCAAAATCATATTTGGAAAGAAGTTCTCTTAGTTCCATTTCTACTAAATCAAATAGTTCTGGATCATCTACAACATCTACCTTATTCATAAATACTACTAATTTAGGCACACCGACCTGACGAGCTAAAAGAATATGTTCTCTAGTTTGAGGCATAGGACCATCTGTAGCAGCTACCACTAAAATAGCTCCATCCATTTGAGCTGCTCCAGTTACCATGTTTTTTACGTAATCAGCATGTCCAGGACAATCTACATGAGCATAATGACGATTATTAGTTTGGTATTCTACATGTGATGTATTAATGGTAATACCACGTTCTCTTTCTTCTGGAGCATTATCAATATCAATAAAATCTTTAGCTTCAGCTAGCCCTTTCGCTGCAAGAACTCTTGTAATAGCAGCTGTTAAAGTTGTCTTTCCATGATCTACATGACCTATTGTTCCAATGTTTAAATGAGGTTTATTACGTTTAAATATTTCTTTTGCCATAAATTTAAGTTATGAGCCAATGATGAGAATTGAACTCATGCCCTCTTCCTTACCAAGGAAGCGCATCTCCCTCTGAGCTACATTGGCTTAGACCTAGACCTAGACCTATATAAAAGCGAGAAACGGGACTCGAACCCGCGATATTCAACTTGGAAGGCTGATGCTCTACCAATTAAGCTATTCCCGCGTATTAAAAGTGGGGAGAGTAGGATTTGAACCTACGAAGGGTTTCCCCTGCAGATTTACAGTCTGCCGTCTTTAGCCTCTTGACTATCTCCCCAAAAATGAGCCGATAGTAGGAATCTAACCCACGACCATTTGATTACAAGTCAAATGCTCTAAACAATCTGAGCTATACCGGCCTCCTTTAGAGCGCCTTTAGATGTAAAGATATTATTTTTTTTATTATTCTATTTAAGGTTCTCGGCATAAGCAGCCATTATAAGAGAGTCTATCATGTTTTGTATTTTTCCGTTCATCACCTCTTCTAGTGAATAAAAAGATTTATTTATCCTATGATCAGTAACTCTCCCTTTAGGAAAATTATAGGTGCGTATTTTAACAGAACGATCTCCAGTAGAAACTAATGCTTTTCTTTCACTTGATCGCTTATAAAGTTTTTGGTCAAGTTGTATCTTATAAAGACGAGCACGCAGTATATTTAGTGCCTTTTCTTTGTTTTTATGCTGAGAACGTTCCTCTTGACATTCTACTACAATGCCAGAAGGTAAATGTGTGAGTCTAACTGCAGTTTCTACTTTATTCACGTTCTGTCCTCCAGATCCGCTAGACCTAAAAGTGTCCCGTTTAATATCAGAGTTTTTAATATTTACCTCTATTTCATCAACTTCTGGTAGAACAACGACGGTTGCTGCTGATGTGTGTATTCGTCCTTGTGAATCTGTTTTAGGCATTCTCTGAACTCGATGGACTCCTGACTCAAACTTTAAACTTTCATATACTTTTACTCCTTTTACATTTAAAATAACTTCCTTGAAACCTTCTATAGAAGATTCTTGTAAATTTAGAACTTTATAACTCCAACCCTTTTCTTTGAAATACATAATATACATTCTAAAAATATCTTCAACAAAAATACATGCTTCATTTCCTCCAGTTCCTGCTCGTAATTCCATTATTGCATCTTTATTATCGTCATTCTCTTTTGATAATGACATATCTTGAAGATGCTTTTCTAAGTTTTCTAATTGAGATAGAAGTTTAATTTTTTCATCTTTTGCTATTTCTTTCATTTCTAAACTTTCAGTAGAATCTGAAAGGATACTGTCTACTTGATATAAAGCACTCCTTTTTTTTTCATATTTCTTGTATATATTAATAATATTCTCTAGCTCTTTATATTTTCTAGTAAGCTTTACGTAACGTTCTTTATTTGCTATTATTTCAGGTAGAATAATCAAATCTGCTATTTCATTAAATAGCTTACGTAGCTCGTTAATTTTGTGTGTAAAAAAAACCCTTTTCATTTATTTAAAACAACAATTATTACAATACTTAACTCCCAAATCTCTAATATAGATATTTTTTTTGTATTCTTGTTATACTAAGAATTTTATGCTTAAAAAGAAAATATTTTGAATAGCAGCTAAATGTTAGTTTAACAAATCAAAAAGTCTTCAATGTTACTTAAGACAAATAACACAAAAAACAAAGAAAAGATATATAGAGCTATTGATTATGAATTTGAAAGTATTGTTGTCAGCGAAGGTATTTTAGAAATAATGTATGAAACATATGGTTTTTTAAGATCTTCAGATTTTAATTACTTATCGTCTCCTAATGATATTTATGTCTCACAATCACAAATTATATTTTTCGGGCTAAAATCAGGGGATATTATACGAGGAGATACAAGACCGCCAAACGATAGTGAGAAATATTTTACACTCATTAAAATAACAGAAATTAATGGAAAACCCCCATATTTACTCAGTAATAGGATTTATTTTGAAAATCTTACTCCTTTATTTCCAGAGGAAAAGTTTAAACTAGCTGCAAAAAATTCTTCTATCTCTACACGTATTATTGATCTTTTTTCACCAATAGGGAAAGGACAAAGAGGAATGATCGTGTCTCCACCGAAAGCAGGTAAAACAATTTTATTGAAAGAGATTGCTAATGCTATAGAGGCAAATCATCCTGAAGTCTATCTAATCATCTTACTTATCGACGAAAGACCTGAAGAAGTAACTGATATGCGAAGAAATGTAAATGGTGAAGTAATAGCTTCTACTTTTGATGAAGCTGCTGAAAAACATGTAAAAGTAGCCAATATGATTCTCCAAAAAGCTAAACGAATGGTGGAATTTGGTCATGACGTTGTTATTTTGCTAGATTCTATTACACGACTTGCTCGTGCTTATAATACAATTGTTCCATCTTCAGGAAAAATTTTATCTGGGGGAATAGATGCTAAAGCACTGCAAAAACCAAAACGGTTTTTTGGTTCAGCGAGAAATATTGAAAGTGGAGGATCTCTTTCGGTAATAGCTACTGCTATAATAGAAACAGGATCTAAGATGGATGAAGTAATTTTTGAGGAATTTAAAGGTACGGGAAATATGGAACTTCAGCTGGACAGAAAAATTGCTAACAAAAGACTCTATCCAGCGATAAATTTAGTGTCTTCTAGTACAAGAAGAGATGATCTATTACAAGATTCTACCACACTTCAAAGAATGTGGGTTTTGCGAAAACATTTATCGGAGATGAATTTAGTAGATGCAATGTATTTCCTAAAAAATCAAATTTCTAGAACCAAAAACAATAAAGAATTTTTAGCTTCAATGAATAGGTAAGAAAATTATGTATAGATTAAAAAGTTATTTTAAAGACATTATTGCTGATATTACTACCCCAGTCGAAGTATATTTAAAATTAAGAAATATATTTGCTGGGGCACTTCTATTAGAATCTTCTACTTTTCATGCACAACAAAATAATTGTTCTATCATTTGTATAGATTTAGTATCAGAGATTATTATTGATAACAATTATATCTTTTATCATTACCCAGATAAATGTGAAGAGAAGATAAATATAACGGAGAGAACAAAAAATGGATGTGAAATTTTAGAGAAATTTATTAAACAGTTCTACTCAGAAACTAAATTCCTTAAATATTCAGGTATATATGGGTATATTTCTTATGAAAGTCTTCCTTATTTTGAAAACATAAGTTTACAATCTCATTGTCCTAAAAATTACCAAATTCCGAAAATACGATTTGCATTCTTTAGGAACTTAATAATTTTTAATCATTTTAAAAATGTACTAAGTATTTATTCACATAAATTTAGTAGAGATGAGGATATTTCTATATTCAAAATAATTACCCTTATATTTAATAATAAGATTATCAATCTACCATTTAGAACCATAAAACGGTTATCTTCAAATATTACAGATACTGAATATAAAGTCTCTGTAGGAAAGAGTATAAGAGCTTGTAAATTAGGAGATGTTTTCCAGATTGTCTCATCTAGACAATATCAACAGATATTTAAAGGAGACGAATTTAATGTTTATCGGACATTACGATCAATAAACCCTTCTCCTCATTTATTTTATTTTGACTATGGAGATTATAAAATGTTCGGTTCTTCTCCTGAATATCAATTCACGATAAAAAATAGTACTGCCTATATTTATCCTATTGCTGGGACTATTTTTCGTTCAGAAGATGATGTTAAAAACAAAGTTATAGCTGAAGAACTGTCAAAAAATACAAAAGAAAATTCAGAGCATATCATGTTAATAGATCTAGCACGTAATGATTTGAGTAGAAATTCTTCAGAAGTTAAAATAGAACGATATAAGGATATTAAATATTTTTCTCATGTTTTACATTTAGAATCAAAAATTTTTGGCAAATTACCAATAAATTATTCTCCAGTAAAAGTATTTGTTGATGCTTTTCCAGCAGGAACTTTAATTGGGGCCCCTAAATATAAAGCGATGGAATTGATAGACGAATATGAAAGCCAGTCAAGAGGGATATATGGGGGATCAATTGGGTTTTTTTGTTTAGATGGGCGAATCAATACTGCAATTATTATACGCACCTTTTTAAGTAAGGGTAATACTCTTTTTATGCAAGCAGGAGCTGGGGTTGTTTCAGATTCAACCGAAGAAAAAGAATTACAAGAGGTTAATAATAAATTAAAAGCACTGAATAAGTCTATTATAGCTGCTGAAAAATATTTTATAAAATGAAGGAAAAAATATTAGTATTGGATAATTTTGATTCGTTTACCTATAATATAATATATCTTATAAATAGACTTACTTCTCATACGATAGATATTTATAGGAATACGTCTATAATTTTAGAAGAAATAAACTCTTATCAAAAAATCATTTTATCTCCAGGACCTGGTCTTCCTACTGATGCCCATATTATAAAGCCTTTGATTAAATACTTTGCTGCTGTAAAAAGCATTTTAGGTGTTTGTTTAGGAGAACAGGCTATTGCCGATGTTTTTGGAGGTAAATTGATCAACCCTAAATATATATATCATGGTTTGTCTAGTAAAATAACTATTGTTGATAGTGAAGAAAAAATATTCGATAACTTACCTACTTATATAACAGTAGGCAGGTATCATTCTTGGGTAGTTTCTGAATGTAATTTTCCTTTAGTACTTAAAATTACAGCAAGGGGGCCCAAAGGAGAAATTATGGCTTTGCGTCATAAATATTATGATGTAGTAGGAGTACAATTTCATCCAGAATCAATCCTGACTCCAAAAGGAATATATATGATATATAACTGGCTTAATTTACAAAAATGAAAAAAATTCTTACCTATCTTTTTGAACAAAAAATTATTAATTTAGGATTAGCAAAAAGTTTACTTTTAGATATGTCTAGCGGTAAATTCAATACCTCACAAATAGCTGCTTTAACTAGCATATATAACATGCGACCTTTTTCTATTAATGAAATAGAAGGATTTCGTCAGGCATTATTATATTTGTGTCTTCAAATAAATATCAATGCTTTTAATGCGATAGATATTGTAGGAACAGGCGGAGACAAAAATACTTTTAATATATCTACACTAGCCTCTTTTGTGGTAGCTGGTGCGGGTGAAAAAGTAATTAAGCATGGAAACTATGCCTCTTCTTCAATAACTGGGTCATCCAATATACTGGAAATGTTAGGGTGCAAATTTACAACAAACGTCAATCATCTAAAAAAATTACTAGAAAAAGCTGGAATATGCTTTTTGCATGCTCCTTTGTTTTATCCATCTATAAAAAAAATAGCTTCAATAAGAAAAAATATAGGTACAAAAACTATGTTAAATATACTAGGTCCTTTATTAAATCCAAGTGAAAACCAATATCATTTCCTCGGAGTAAATAATATGGAACTAGCTAAAATCTATTACTATTTCTTGCAAAGAACAAAAAAAAATATTCTATCATTTGTAGTTTGGATGGTTATGACGAAATTTCTCTAACAGGGCAATTTAAATGTTATACTCAACATGGAGAATCTGATTATTTTCCACAATCACTCGATTGTGTTCAAGTAGAACCAAAAGATATTAAAGGAGGAAAAAGTGCTGAAGAAAATAAAAATATTTTTATAAATATTATTTCAGGAAATGGAACATTATCTCAAAATGAAGTTGTTATTGTAAATGCTGCTTTTGCTCTTGAACTAATAAATAAAGAAGATTGGGTGTCTAATTATACTAGGGCAAAAGAAAGTTTAGAAAGTGGGAAAGCGAAAAGAGCACTTAAAACTTTCTTAGATAATTAAAATACTTTTTATGAATGTGCTTGAAAAAATAATAGAAGTAAAACGTAAATTACTGTCAATAAAAAGAAGTCAATTTCCTATTGATTACTTAGAAAAAGGTCGCTATTTTAATAGAAAAACTTATTCTTTATACAGGAAAATTTCAAATAAATCTATAGGAATAATAGCGGAATTTAAAAGAGAATCACCATCGAAAGGATTACTTAATAAGTATAAGTTGCCTGTAGAAAGGGTTATTACAGGTTATAAGAAGGCAGGAGTTATTGGGATTTCTATACTAACAGACTTTTCTTATTTTAAAGGAAAAGAGCAAGATCTTATAAAGACAAGAAAGATAGTGCAGCTTCCCTTATTATATAAAGATATTATCATTGATGAATACCAAGTTATACTTGCAAAAGCTATTGGATCAGACATAATTCTTTTGATTGCAGAAGTTCTCTCTAAAAAAAAAATAAGAACCCTAATACAAACAGCAAAATCATTAGGATTAGAGGTATTAATGGAGTTACACTCCGAAAGAGAACTCTATAAGCTTAATGAAGAACTTCTTTTGATTGGAGTGAATAATAGAGATCTTAGATCTTTTTCAATAAATTTAGATAATTCTATTAATATTTCTAAAAGAATTCCTGAAAAATTTAAAATATCAGAAAGTGGTATTTTCGATCCTTATCAGATTACTTTTCTTCATAAAAAGGGGTTCAATGTTTTTTTGGTTGGGGAAAACTTTATGCGTACTGAAGATCCAGGTAAATTGTGTGGTCATTTGATAAAAAAAATAAATGGTAAATTTTAAGGTTAAAATATGCGGAATAAAACATACACAAAATATTAATTCAATCTCATTATTGAACCCAAATTTTATTGGAGTTATTTTTTATCCTTATTCTAATAGATTTATAGGCCTTTCATTCCCTATTGATATTTTTTTAACTGGAAAAAAAGTTGGCGTTTTTGTAAAAAATTCTATTAAGCATATTCTTAAAAAGATACAAAAATATGATATTGATTTTGTTCAATTACATGGAGATATAAGTATTGAGTTTTGCGAAGAACTCTATAAAAACAATGTTTCTATCATAGGAGTTATTAGAGTTAATGAAGCTTTTTATGTCATACAGAAATATACCAATTATAGTCTTTATTTTCTATTTGATACCCATTGCAAAGAATATGGAGGAAGTGGTAAAAAGTTTTCTTGGAAAATACTGTCAGAATATGCCTTTGATACAAGATTTTTACTTAGTGGTGGGGTAGGTCTAAAAGACGTAGAAAGTATTAAAAAGACTTTACATACGAAAATCGTAGGAATTGATCTAAATAGTAAATTTGAAATAGAACCAGGAAATAAAAATAGGGATGAATTAAGAAGATTCTTCCACAAAATTAACTTATGAAATATTTAGACACAAAAGGGTTCTATGGAGAGTTTGGAGGGGCGTTTATTCCAGAAACGCTTTGGCCTAACATAAAAGAGTTAGAGATCAACTATCCAAAGATTATTATGGAAAATAAATTTAAATACACATTACAAAAGCTCCTAAGAGAACTTGTTGGAAGACCAACTCCTCTTTTTTATTGCGAAAAACTATCCCAAAAATATGAAGCTAAGATTTATCTTAAAAGAGAAGATCTTAATCATACAGGTTCTCATAAGATAAACAACACTGTTGGACAAGCCTTGCTTGCTAAAACCCTTGGTAAAAAACAAATTATAGCAGAAACAGGGGCCGGACAACACGGCGTAGCTACTGCTACTGTATGTGCTATTTTAGATATGGATTGTATCGTCTTTATGGGTTCTACTGATATTCAAAGACAGTCGATCAATGTAGATCGTATGAAAATGCTGGGCGCAACTATCATTCCGGTCAGTAATGGTACTCTTAAAGACGCTGTGAATGAGGCTTTACGTTATTGGATAGATCATCCTGATAGTTACTATTTAATTGGCTCTGTGGTAGGGCCTCATCCATATCCAAAAATAGTATCGTTTTTTCAATCTATTATAAGTGAGGAAATACAACAACAATTAAAGGAAAAAGAAGGTTGTGAATATCCTGATTACCTCATTGCTAGCGTTGGTGGTGGGAGTAACGCAGCAGGAGCTTTCTATCATTTTCTTGACAAACTTTCTGTAAAACTTATTGCCATAGAAGCAGCAGGCTTAGGATTAAAAACAAATAAGAATGCCTCTAGTATTTTTAATGGAACTAAGGGAGTTCTTCATGGAAGTCTAACTCTGCTTATGCAAGATGAATACGGGCAAATCATAGAGCCTTACTCGATGTCTGCTGGACTAGATTATCCTGGCATAGGACCTATGCATTCGCATCTATTTTATACTAATCGTGCTCAATACATAAGTATTACAGACGATGAAGCTATACAAGCAGGATATGAACTTAGTAGATTGCAGGGGATAATCCCTGCTATTGAGAGCGCCCATTCAATCGCTATTTTGCCTAAACTTAATATAAAAAATAATGAAGTTGTAGTCATTAATTTATCTGGAAGAGGCGATAAAGATATAGAGAGTTATATTAACTATATGAATTTGTACTATGAACATGATAGATAAAATCTTTACTCATAAAAAAAATATTTTAAGTATATATTTTACAGCAGGTTATCCAAATCTAGAAAGCACTAAGAAGATTATAAGAATATTACAAAAATATTGTGTTGACCTAGTTGAAGTTGGAATCCCTTATTCTGATGCATTGGCTGATGGAACTACTATTCAAAATAGTAGTAAAAAATCGCTGATAAATGGAATGAATATAGATAAATTAGTTTCACAAATGCAATGTATAAAAAAAGAGTTATATATTCCTCTTATTTTTATGGGTTACTATAACTCATTTTTAAGATTTGGAGAAGAGTCGTTCCTAAATAAATGTAAACAAATTGGGATATCTGGGTTAATATTCCCAGATATTCCACCCTCTATTTATCAAGATAATTACCAAAAACGTTTTAAAAAGTATGAGTTACATTTTATTCTTTTAGTCACAACACATACCCCAATAGAAAGAATATTTATCATAAGTTCAATTACCGAAGGGTTTTTATATTTAGTATCTTCGACGTCTACCACAGGAAAAAATATTTTATTTGATAAAAGAAAAGATGATTATTTTACATATTTAAACAGTAAAATAAAATTAAACATTCCTAAATTGATTGGTTTTGGAATTTCAAATAAAGAATCGTTTAATTGGTCTTGTCGTTATAGCGATGGGGCTATTATAGGAAGTTCTTTTATAAAATCGATAGATAAATATGATATAGAAGGAAGTATTCAACGGTTTCTACAATTAATAGAAGGGAAAAGGTAGATGTTGTAAATGAAAAAAATTGTCATACAAGGCATAAAAGGATGTTATCATCACGTTTCTCTTATAAAATATTTATGGGAAAACGTATATGAAATAGTAGAATGTAACACTTTTAATAAACTTACACAAATAATAACAATTGGAGAAGCTAATTTAGGAGTAATGGCTATGGAAAATTCTATTTTTGGTAGCATCTTATCCAATTATATTTTCTTATCAAACAGTTCTCTTAAAATATTAGGTTCCATTGTTCTATATATAGAACACAATCTTATATCTCTTAGTAAGAACAAATTCAATGAAATCCTATCTCACCCAATAGCATTACAGCAATGTGATAATTTTATATCTGAATTCACTCATTTAAAAAAAATAGAATATAGTGACACAGCTTTAGCGTCTCTAAATATTTCCAAAAATATGTTAAAAACAAAAGCTTCTATAGCATCTTTACGGGCATCTAAAGAATATGGACTTTCAATCATATATAAAAATATTCAGAGTCTTTCTAATAATTTTACAAGGTTTTTTATAATAGAAATATCACAAAGAAAAATAAAGGAAAATTGGGATAAATCTTCTATACTATTCCGTTTAAATAAAAACTGTCATAAAAAGTTATTGAATATCTTAAATATCATAGCCTATAATAATATTTATATTACTAATATACTCTCCTTTCTGAATAAGCCTGGTGAATATCTATTTTATATAGATGTTGTTATTGATGATTATATGGGTTACGAACAGATGAAGTCAAATATAAAAAATAAATCACATACATTTTCTATTCTTGGTGAATACATGGATTTTATTATCTTATGATCAAGAGTTTAATTTATGTAGACACACGATACAGCTAAAGTTGGAGTGATTATTTGATAGGCTGTTGTTTTCTCTTGAAAAAGCTTTAAAAAAAATCATATTTTTGATGGATCACTTAATAAGAAATATTATGCAAACTATTGACAAAATAAACAACGATTGGATTAAAAAATTCAAAAACCCATTCATAATTTCAGGTCCATGTAGTGCAGAAACTCAGGAACAAGTACGAGAAACAGCTTCCAAACTTAAAAAAGCTTCTATACAAGTCTTTCGTGCTGGTATTTGGAAGCCTCGCACTAACCCTGGCACTTTCGACGGAATAGGTGAAATAGGTCTTAAATGGTTGCAAAAAGTAAAAGAAGAAACGGGAATGCTAGTCGCAACGGAAGTTGCTAATGCAACTCATGTAAAATTTGCTATTGCATATAACATTGATATTTTATGGATAGGTGCTCGTAGTACCGTTAATCCTTTTTCTGTGCAAGAAATTGCTGAGTCTTTAAAAGATACAGATAAAATTATTTTAATAAAAAATCCTATTCATCCAGACTTTGATCTATTGAAAGGTGCAATTGAAAGACTTGTTGCACAAGGAATAAAAAACATAGGTGTTATTCATCGTGGATTTTCAGCGTATAAAAATTCTGATTATCGTAATATTCCAAATTGGAGAATGGGCCAAGATTTTATAATTAGATTTCCTAATATTCCTATCTTATTTGATCCATCTCACATCTGTGGAAAAAGAAAAGGTATTGCCAAGATTGCACAACAGGCATTAAATTGTGAATATAACGGTCTTATGATTGAAACTCACTGTAACCCAGATGAAGCATGGAGTGACGCTAAGCAACAAATCACTCCAGATAATTTACTAGAAATACTTAAAAACATGGAGTTTATAAATAAAAATACTATCCAAAAATTAGGAATTCTTCTACTACAAATTGATGAACAAGATCATCATATTCTTTCTTTATTATCAGAAAGATTCAAGCTATCATCCATCATTGATAAACTTAAAAATAATTATAGTTTACCTATCGTACAACAGAACCGTTTGGAACAAATAATAGACGAATTAAACCCTTATATAAAAAAATTAGATATATAAGAGGATTTCTTTGATATATAAAGTGAATATAACGAATACTAAATTTTCTATTACACTTATAGAAAACTGCTACTTAAAATAAAGAAAAAAACAAGTCAAAAAGAAAACAAAAATGTTCAATATTCATAATCTTATTATTAAAATATGAAAGTTATTCATAGCCCTCTATTATATCTCCTACTTTTATATCATTGTAGTCCTTAATATTTAAACCACATTCGTAGCCTTTCGCTACTTCTTTTACATCGTCTTTAAAACGTTTTAGTGAAGCGAGCTCTCCATTATGAATAATATTGCCTTCTCTTAATAGTCTAATTTTAAGATGTCTATTAATCTTTCCGTTAATAACCATACAACCAGCAATTGTATATAATTTTTTTATATTGTATATATTACGTATTTCAGCTTTTCCAATGACTTGCTCAGTTTTAAGTGGTGAATTCATTACGTTATTTTTCATGTCATTTATAGCATCGTAAATTACTGAATATAAACGAATATCTATTTTTCTATATTCATAAATAGTACGAGCATTTAATATTGTACTTACATTAAAACCTATAATAATTGCATTAGAAGCTTTAGCTAGTATTACATCAGATTCTGAAATATGCCCAACTCCTTTATGGATAATATTTATAGATATTGCTTCAGTAGAAATATTTTTAATAGCATCTGTTAGAGCCTCGACTGATCCATCGACATCTCCCTTTATAATTATATTAATTTCCTTAAAATTAGTCAATGCTATTCTACGTCCTATTTCATCTAGTGTAATATGCTTTTTTGTTCTAATGCTTTGCTCACGTTGTAGTTGCTTTCTTTTTAAAGCAATTTTTTTAGCGCCCTTTTCATCTATAAAAACTTTAAACTTATCTCCTGCAGATGGAACTCCGTTTAGACCCAATAAAGATACTGGCTTTGAAGGACCAGCTTTAGAAATAAGATTATTAAGATCATCATAAATTGCTTTTACTTTACCAAAAAAGGCCCCTGAAGAAACAGAATCTCCTATTTTCAGTGTTCCTTCTTGAATTAGTATATTAGTAATATACCCTTTATGCTTATCTATAGAAGCTTCTATAACGGTTCCTGACGCAGGCTGATTAGGATTAGCTATAAGCTCAAGAAATTCTGCCTCAAACCAAACTTTTTCTAGCAACTGTTCAATACCTACACCAGTTTTTGCTGATATTTCTTGAGACTGATACTTTCCACCCCATTCTTCTACCAGTAAATTTATATTAGCTAACTGCTTACGAATCTTATCAGGTTGAGCCGTTGCTTTATCTATTTTATTTAAAGCGAATATCATTGGTATAGAGGCTGCCTTTGCATGACTTATGGCTTCTTTTGTTTGAGGCATTATATTATCATCTGCGTCTATAACAATAATAACAATATCCGTTATCTTGGATCCTCTAGACCGCATAGCGGTAAAAGCTTCATGTCCTGGAGTATCAATAAAAGTAATGGATTTTCCTTTTTTAAATTCTACGTTATAAGCCCCGATATGTTGAGTAATTCCTCCTGATTCTTTTGCTATAAAATTTGTTTTTCTAATGTAGTCAAGAAGAGAGGTTTTTCCATGATCTACATGTCCCATAATTGTCACAATAGGGTCTCTAGAACAGAGACTATCTTTTTTTGTAGAATCATAGATATCTTTTCCTATAAAATCTACGATATAACCAAATTCATAAGCTACTAATTCAAGTAGATCTGGATCTAATCGTTGATTAATAGTCGCCATAACTCCTAACGACATACAATATCGTATTATCTGAGGAGGAGAGACTCCAATCATATTGGAAAATTCATTTACAGTAGCGTACTTAGCTATTTTAATAACTGTCTTTTCTTGTGATGGTTTTTTATGATCGTAAGATCTGCTTTTCTCGTTCTTACTGTCTTCAGCAGGCAATTTTATTACCTTTCTTTTAAGAATTTCAGTATTGAAATGTTTATTTTTGCGGTTTTTATGCATGATTTAAAGTCTTAAGTTTAAAATATGATATTATCTACTCCGTACAATCACCTATATCACTTATTAAATATAAGTGCGTCATAAATAGGTGGAGTGATTTCCGAGACAAATTTACTTATTTCTTCTTCATATTTATAATATGAATCATAATAATTTCTTAACAGATTTATTTTATAGCCAGTAATTTTTCCAGCAAGTCTAATATTTTTCCCCTTTCGACCTATTGCATTGGATACTTGATCATATTTTAATGAAATCATTGCCTTTTTATTTTGTTCGTATATTTCAATCATAGTAATATTTGTTGGACTCAACGCACGCAAGATGTGAAGCTTAATATTATTAGAATATTTTATTACATCTATATTTTCTGTTTTCAATTCTTTGACTATCGTATGGATATGTATGCCTTTTACACCTAAACAAGCACCTACCGGATCAATATGATAATCAGAAGATTCTACAGATACTTTTGATTTTTCACCAGGTATTCTTACTACCTGTTTTACTATAATGAATCCATCTAAAATTTCTGGTATCTCTTGTTCTAAAAGTTTCTGGATAAAATTAGGTCCAGTTCTAGAAAGAATGATAATAGATTGACTCTCTTCCCAATATATAGACTTAATGATTGCCTGTATACTATCTCTTTTACGCATAAAATCATTAAACATCTGTTCATATTTAGGTAAAAACAGATTATTATGATTATCATCTCGTATAATTAAGTCGTTTTTTGCATGAAATACCTGTCCAACAACAATATCTCCTATTCTCGTCTTGAAATAATTATATTTCCATATACTATAATACTCTTTACTTTTCAAGTCAAAATTGTATTTAAAAGTAATAATGTATTTTCTATCCATAAGTTTAAGAGCGAATTGTTCTGTTACCTCTTCTCCCACTTCAAAATCATACTCTATTTGCTTAGCAGATAAAATAGTTATTTCTTTATTAGATTCCTGTATTTCACCTACTATTACACGATTACGCCATATATCAATAGATCCATTTTCATAATCTATAAATAGATCCAAGTTTATTTCGTAAGGAGATTGTTTAATTACAGTATTACGAATAGAAAACTCTAATATTGTAATAAAAGTTACACCGTCTATATGGTTGTACTTCTTAAAATCAGTAAATGAATCTATTATGTAGATATTATTCATAGTTTAGTTAAAACAATTTACGATGAAAGTATATTTATATTACAGTGAGATACGAAGATTTGTTATTATATTAGACCAAATTATTATAACCCACTATTAATTTATAGTAGTTTTTTCATAAAGAATATAAAAATTTATATCTTAACATTAAGACGATGGACTAAGCTTAATTGGTTTGAGCATCAGCTTGTGGATCTGAAGGTAGCGGGTTCAAGTCCCGTCGTCCATCCTTACGCTAACATTCGTTTTATTCTTTTAAAAGCTTCTTTTAATGTTTCTTCAGATGTGGCATAGGAGATTCTTAAATATGACTCTTCTCCAAAAGAATTACCAGCGACAGTAGCTACTTGTGCTTTCTCCAGTAAAAACATACTTAAATCATAGGCATTGTAAATTTTAACGCCTAAAAAAGTATTACCAAAAATCTCAGATACATTTGGGAAAATATAAAAAGAACCGTCCGGTATATTAGATCGAAACCCAGGAATTTCTTTCATCATCTCTAAAACAAGGTTGCGACGATTTCTAAACGCTTCAATCATATAAGATATTCTATTGGGATTAGATTTAAGTGCTATAATCGCAGATTGTTGAGCTATAGAATTAGCTCCAGAAGAAGTTTGTCCTTGCACTTTTTCACAAGCCTTAGCAATCCATAATGGAGCTCCTATAAAACCTATTCGCCAGCCAGTCATAGCGAATGACTTAGAAATTCCATTAAGAGTGACAGTTTGTTCGTATATTTCAGTAAATGATCCTATACTTGTATATTTCTCTGAATAATTAATATACTCATATATTTCATCAGAAACTATAATTATTTTTTGGTATTTTACAAATACCTCAGATAGACGCTTAAGTTCGTCATAGCTGTATACACTTCCTGAAGGATTACAAGGAGAACTGAAAATAAAAATCTTTACATCTGGTGTGATAGCACCTTCAAGTTGTTCTGGAGTAATTTTAAAATCAGTAGAAATAGAAGTATGAATTATTACTGGAATAGCCTCACATAAATTTACTATTTCATAATAACTAACCCAAAATGGCGCAGGAATAATAACTTTATCCCCAGGATCTAATAAAGATAGGAATAAGTTGCTTATTGCTTGTTTAGATCCTGCTGAAACTACTATTTGAGACGGGTTATAATGCAACGAGTTATCTCTTAAAAATTTTTCACAAATTGCCTCACGTAATTCTAGATAACCAGCTACTGGAGAATAATAATGATGTCCTTGATCAATAGCATTTTTAGCTGCCTCTAATATATAAGAAGGAGGAGAAAAATCTGGCTCTCCTATACTCAAACTAATAATATCAATACCTTTCTCTTTCAAAGATCTAGTTTTAGCGGACATAGCCAATGTTTGCGAATAATTTATTTTTTGTAAACGACGAGATATATTTTGCATAATTGCAAATCTAGTAAAACTAATGAAGATGAAAAAGGTATTTTACATTGCTAACTTATAATCAATATAAGCAATTTTGTCAAATGAAATATGTAATACACGTATCGCTCGATATCACTACAAGCTGCTCTAATAATGGATGCTGGTCATTATGTTTTTATGATAGATCCATTACTAAAAATACTAGCAGTAAAAGAAATCGCTAATACTTTGTGAATAGAATATACTATAATAGTAATTTTTTAAGATGCTTTTGTCTTATCTGAACGGGTTGTTGCAGCTCTTCCTTGTGTATATTATTTTTAATGGTATAATTATCTACATTGCCTTCAAATCAAGTCAATCGTACTGTCTTTATAAGATATTTATTTTTAACTTTGTTTTATATGATGAATAACTATAATGCAGAAAATATTCAATCTTTAGAAGATATAGAACACGTACGATTAAGACCTTCAATGTATATTGGAGATATAGGAAAGAAAGGACTACATCATCTAGTGAATGAGGTAATCGATAATTCTATAGACGAGGCCTTGGTCGGTTATTGCAATAAAATTTGGATTATCGTACATAAAGACAATTCTATTACAATACGCGATAATGGCAGAGGAATTCCTATAGATCTTCATCAAAAAGAAGGAAAATCAGCTCTTGAAGTAGTCTTGACTAAAATAGGAGCTGGAGGTAAATTTGATAAGTCTTCTTATAAAGTATCAGGAGGGTTGCACGGTGTTGGAATATCTTGTGTAAATGCTCTATCTAAACTATTGAAAGCAAAGATTTATCGTAATGGAAATATTTTTTATCAAGAGTATGTAAGAGGAAGGGCATTTTCTCCTGTCCGAGTCATAGGAGAAACCAAGATTCATGGTACAGTGATAAATTTTAATTTTGACGAAACTATTTTTAATCATATACAATATAACTATACTATTCTAGCAACAAGATTTAGGGAACTATCTTTTTTAAATAGAGGACTTACTATTTTTTTTAGTGATGAGAGGCCTAATGAAAATAAGAGGACAGTGTTTTATTCAGAGGATGGTATTAAAGGATTCATATTGTTTATAGAAGAATGTAGAGATCCTTTAATCCCATCTGTTATTTATATGGAAGGTGAAAGGGAAAATATTCAAGTTGAAGTAGCTCTGAGATACAATACTTCGTTTAATGACAATATTCATTCATATGTCAACAATATTAATACTTCAGAAGGCGGACAGCATATAGCTGGATTTCGTAAAGGTATTACCCGTACTTTAAAAAAATATATAGATGAATCTATTCTTTTAGAAAAAGAAAAGGTCTATATTACAGTAGATGATTTTAGAGAGGGTCTAACTGCTATTATTTCAGTAAAAGTAATAGATCCCCAATTCGAAGGTCAGACTAAAACAAAATTAAGTAATGCAGAAGTAAGTGCAGTAGTAGATAGTGTTGTAGGTGAAATGCTAATTGATTTTTTAGAGGAGAATCCTAATGATGCAAAAACAATCATTGAAAAAATACTTCTTGCAGCTAAAGCGCGTCAGGCATCTAAAAAGGCACGAGAATGCGTACAAAGAAATGCTACAATTAGTATAGTAAATTTACCTGGAAAATTGGCTGATTGTTCTTATAATGAGCCTAGTGATTGTGAAATATATCTAGTAGAAGGAGATTCTGCAGCAGGCACTGCTAAGCAAGGCCGCAATAGAGCTTTTCAAGCTATTTTACCTTTACGTGGAAAAATATTGAATGTAGAAAAAGCTATGCAATATAAGGTCTTTGAAAATGAAGAGATTAGGAATATCTATACGGCTTTAGGAGTATCAGTAGGTTCTACAAAAGATAGAAAAGCACTTAATATAGAAAAGTTGCGTTACAATAAGATTATTATAATGACTGATGCTGATATTGATGGTAGTCATATTTCTACTCTTATACTAACTTTCTTTTTTAGATATATGAAAATTCTTATAGAAAAAGGTTATATATTTATTGCAACTCCTCCAGTATTTTTAGTTAAAAAAGGAAATAAAAGTTTTTATGCATGGAATGACAGACAAAGGGAAAAGTTCATTCAACAATTAGGTGGAAGCAAGGGGATAATTGTTCAGAGATATAAGGGATTAGGAGAGATGAACTCAGAACAATTATGGGACACTACAATGAACCCACAAAAACGTCTACTAAAGAGAGTAACTATAGAAAATGCAACAGAAGCAGACCGTATTTTTTCTATGCTAATGGGAGATGATGTCTCTCTTAGACGTGAATTTATTGAAAATAACGCAATATACGCTCATATTGATGTATAATAATTATTTCTTTTCTTTAACAAAGCTCAATAAATCGCTATTAATATAAACGTTATTATTATTTTTTATCCATTTTTTAAAGCGATTTTCTGCTTCTTTTTTATCAAAAGCGCCTTTTCGCACACCTATAAAAAGATGTTTCTTGTAAAGAACGCCTAATTTAGATAATAAAGAACGAGCTGTATCAGTAGGTTGTGCCCCTTTCTCTAACCAAAAAACCGCATTATCAACGTAAATATTTATAATATTAGTTAAAGGGTTATAAAAACCAAGGTTTTCAATGAATTTTCCATCTCGCGGAGAACGTGAATCCGCTACTACTATATGATAAAAAGGCATTCCTTTTCTTCCGCGTCTTTGCAAACGAATTTTAATAGGCATTGTATATGAATATTTTAAAACAGTTTGTAAAATTAATATATTTTTTTATCTTTACATAAAGAAGCTTCATTACATACTAATTAAGACTCGTGGTATAATGGTTAGTACATTAGGTTTTGATCCTAAAAGAGGAGGTTCGATTCTTTCCGGGTCTACTAAATGATTTATGATTGGTGGAGCTGGCGGGATTTTAACCCACGTCCATACAAGATCTTTGTAAGCTTTCTACATACTTATCTCTTCCTTAATTTTTAGACCATTTTACGAAGGAGAGAATTCGATAAACAGCTTAGCCTCATTTAATTCTAGAAAATGATAGAGGCTAAGCATTTTCCTTGCCTTTCTTTTACGTATCCATTATTCAGAAAATATATAAGGCGATAAGATTCTGAGGATATCTTGCTTAATTAAGCTGCAAGAGCATAGCTTTCATTGCCGTTTATATTTTGTAACGCAAGATTTTCGTGTTTGCCTTACGTAACACGTATATGCTTACTTACTTATTTCTCTTGCTGTCAAATGCAATTCAGCCCCAAATGAAATAAGCTCCCTGAATATAATATTTATTTATAGTATAATATGAGTCTATTTAATAAAATTACTTTCTTTGTGACTTATTAAAAATCTATGTCAGATAGTATACGAATATTACCTAAGCATATAACCAATCAAATATCCGCGGGCAAAGTAGTACAAAGACCAGCGTCTATAGTTAAAGAACTCTTAGAAAATTCTATTGATGCAGAGGCTAAATTCATTCAGCTTATTTTACAAGACTCTGGAAAATCACTTATTAAGGTAATAGATGACGGTAAGGGAATGAGTATTTCAGATGCTAAAATAAGTTTTTTACGTTATGCAACTTCTAAAATAAAAATAACGGATGATTTGTTTAGAATAAGAACAATGGGATTTCGCGGAGAAGCATTAGCTTCTATCTCTTCTGTTTGTCAAGTAGAAATACAGACTCGACGAAAGGAAGATGAGATAGGGGTATCATTATTTATTGAAGGAAATAAATTAAAAGGAGAAGAATATGTTAGAATATCAAAGGGAACATCAATTACTATAAAAAACATTTTCTACAATCTTCCTGCACAAAGAAAATGGTTGAAATCTAGCCCAATAGAATTGAGAAAAATTATGGACGAGTTTAATAGACTATCATTAGCGCATCCACGTATTAGATTTATTTTATTTCATATAAAGAACAATAAGATTAAAAAATATTTGGATTTTCCACCAGTTTCGCTCAGAAACCGAATAATAGAATTTTTAGGTAATAAAATAAATGAAGAAATAATTTCTATTGATGAACAAGTTAATGGAATTAATTTAAAAGGTTTTATTGTAAAACCATCGTATTCCAATTCCAATAAAGCGCTTAGAGAACAGTTTTTATTTGTGAATAATAGATATATTAAAAGTTCTAATTTATCTAAAACTGTATTAAAGGCATTTAAAGGATTTATCACAGATGGAATTCATCCTTCTTATTTTCTATTTTTTTTCTTAGACCCAAAATTTATTGACATTAACATTCATCCTACAAAAAATGTAATTAGATTTGAAAATGAAGCATCGATATATAGGATATTATATAATTCTATTAAACGTGCATTAGTTACATTCGCCATCAAACCATCCTCCCCTAATCCAATGATATACGCTAATTATAGTCCATTATTTAACTTGAATGAAGGAGGTTCTATTAAAAAACTGTATGAGCAGATTCAGCAATCTAAATCTATCAATAGTATTGATTTCTGTTTTCAGCTTCATAAGAAGTATATAATTAGTATTCTACATTCAGATATAATTATAGTTGATCAGCATCGTGCTCATAAAAGAATATATTACGAATATTTACTCCATAATAAAAATTCAACGAGCCAACAACTACAATTTCCTATATCACTATTCTTATCAAGAGTTCAACTTAATTTAATCAAAACAATCATAAAACCTTTGTTAGCAATGGGTTTTTCTATAAGTTTTTATGAAGGGAGAGTTATAGTGAATGCTACTCCTATAGAAATGACTCAACATCAGGTAAATTATTTTTTCAATATATTTTTGGTAAATCTTTCTGAAGAGAAAGAAGACAGAGCAAGTTATCAAGAGATGATAGCAAGTGCTTTATCAAGTGCTTTAGCAATAAAGCATGGTTTATCATTATCTGTAAAAGAGATGAATCATATTATTTATGAACTTTTCTATTTATGCACGGAACCTAATTATACTCCATCTGGAAAGATGATATTTTTTACCTTAAATTCTAATTTAATAGAATCCCAATTATCATAAAGTTTGATATAGTCTAACATATCATCAGCATTAACATAATTATATATTTGTATGGTTATCTTTTCTAAATTAAATATGGATGATTACTAGCACTTTTTAAAATTTTTTGCAGTTTATTTCTTATATGTTTATCCATTCTATTCATATTTTTTCTTATTACTATCAATATGACGCTTTTATGGATATGTGGAATCCAATTATTGGACACCTTAAATTTATTACTCTCTATCTTTCTTCTGTAGTCACCGCAGGATTATTACATAATATGTTTAAAAATTTTATTCTCTATCATTGTACTGGAATACTTGTCATAACTACCACTATATTACTATATTAGTGTATTAGTATATTAGTATATTAGTGGTAACTAACAAAACTCTATGTTCTCTCCTATAATAGCAATTTCTACAGAAGCTACTATTCTATTAGGTTCTATTACATTATTAGCTTTATATTATATAACGTAATAATCTTTTAAAATTAATTTCCTGGTATATTACACTTAATACATTTTTTTTGTAATTATTACTGGATACTATATTTACCGTTGTTTTTGTAAAAAAAAAGAATATTGGAACCACAAAATTATATATATGGAATTCATCCTGTTATCGAAGCCATTGATTCAGGTAAAAATATAGATAAAATTTATCTTCAAAAAGGGTTAGGGTTACAGTTACATGGTGTAAATTATAAGCGTCTTCAAGAAAAAATAAACAGACATAAAATACCGTTCAAATGGGTTCCAAGAGAAAAATTACGTTCTCTTACATTAAAGAATCATCAAGGCGTATTTGCTTTTATATCTACTATTGAATTTAATTGCATAGGAGATATCATCCCAAGACTCTATGAAAATGGTAAAAATCCATTGGTTTTAATTTTAGATAGAATCACTGATGTAAGAAACTTTGGTTCTATTGTTCGAACCGCAGAATGCGGAGATGTGGATGCCATACTTATACCATCCATTGGATCAACACTTATCAATTCAGAAGCTATTAAAAGCTCTTCTGGAGCAATGTTAAAATTACCTATCTGTAGAGAAATGGATCTTTATAAGAGCTTACTAATTTTAAAAAAATATGGTATACAACTAGTAGCTGTTTCAGAGAAAGCGTTTTCTACTTTTTATGAATTAGATCTCGATCTTTCTCTACCAATAGGTTTTATAATAGGAAATGAGCAATATGGTATAGATTCTTCTTATCTTTCTCTTATAGACAAACAAGTAAAATTACCAATGTTTGGAAAGGTTTCTTCTTTGAACGTTTCAGTAGTATGTGGAGTTTTGATTTATGAGGTGTTACGAAGGAGATATTCTAAAGAAACCTAAAATTGCTTTAAAAAACGTATATCGTTATCTAAATATAAACGTATATCTTCTATACTGTATAACAATAGAGCAATTCTTTCTATCCCAAGACCAAATGCAAATCCAGAAAATTTCTCTGGATCAATATTTACGTTTTGTAGTACATGTGGATCAACCATTCCACATCCCATTACTTCTAACCATCCTGTTCCTTTTGTAATACTTCTATCTCTTTCAGATTCTAATCCACAATATACATCAACTTCAGCACTAGGTTCTGTAAATGGAAAGTACGAAGGACGAATACGAAAACGTTTGCTACCAAAAAGGTCCTTAATAAAATGATGGATTGTTTGTTTTAAATTAGCAAAAGAAACACCCTTGTTTACGTATAAGCCCTCAATTTGATGAAACATGCAATGCGAACGTGCTGATATAGCCTCATTCCTATACACTCTACCTGGCGATAAAATTCTAATAGGTGGACGATTATTTTTCATATAACGAATTTGAACAGATGAAGTATGGGTTCTTAATAAGATATCAGGATTTTTCTCAATAAAAAAAGTGTCTTGCATATCTCTTGATGGATGATCATATGGAAAGTTTAAGGCAGTAAAATTATGCCAATCATCTTCTATTTCTGGTCCTTCTACTGTTATAAATCCTATTCCTTCAAAAATATTTATTATAGTATGTTTTATTGTAGATATGGGGTGTCTTCCTGGAAGAACGCAAGATATTCCAGGTTTAGTAAAGTCTTCCAATATATCTTCTTGATAGATAGAAACTTTTTTTTCCTTAAGTTTATAAATTATTTCTTTGGCTTGTTTTTTTAATTGTTTGATACTTTCTCCAATTTGTTTTTTTTGGTAAGGTAAAAGCATTCTAAATTTACCCCTTTTTCCTAAAAATTTAAGTTGAAATTTTTCTATTTCTTTTATGTTTTTTGTATTAATTTTTTGTATTTCTTCAATTTCTCTAAATATTTTTTTTTGCATATTATAATAAGATAATGAAAAATATATTTTGCATAGGTAATCTTTCTTCTTATGTTTTAGGGAAAGATATAGGATTTTCCTATTTTTGTAGTAAAAATATATTAAGGTAATGAAAAGACATTACGAGACAGTTTTCATTTTAACACCCGTGCTATCGCAAATTAAGGTGGAGGAAACAGTCGATAAAATAAAAACATTTCTTATTAAGAAAAATGCTATAATAGCATATCATGAATCTTGGGGCCTCAAGAAGCTTGCATATTCAATAAATAAAAAAAATACTGGTTATTACGAGTTAATACAATTTAAAATAGACAATACTAAAGCTTCCAAAAACAAAAATATAATATCAGAGCTTGATATAATTTTAAAAAGAGATGAAAAAGTTATTCGTTTTCTTACACTTAAACTGGATAAGTTTGCTATGATTTATTCTAAAAATCGCATACAGAAAATAAACTCTATTCAAAAATAGATAACTATGATAGATGACTTAGATTTACTACAACATTCTAGTCAAGGCGAAGAAATACGGTACTTGGCTCCTATTAAGATAGAGGAGAAACCTAGAGAAAAATTCTGTCTATTTAAACAATATGGCATAAAATATGTAGATTATAAAAACCCAACTTTTTTAGTTAAATTCATTAATATGCAAGGTAAAATTTTACCTAGATGCATTACAGGAACATCTCTAAAGTATCAGAGAAGAATAGCAAAGGCTGTAAAAAGGGCAAGACATTTAGCTATTCTTCCATTTTTAGGAGATGATTTGAAATAAAAATTATGCAAGTTATTTTAAAAACAGATATTGAGAATAGAGGATTTAAATATGAAGAAATAAAAGTAAAACCTGGTTTTGCTAGAAATTACCTTATTCCGAAAGGATATGCTGTTATCGCTACTTCTTCAGAAAAGAAGCAACTGCAAGAGACACTAAGACAACGCTCTAAAAAAGAAGAGGTATTACTTAAAAAAGCTAAGGAAACTATAAATACGCTTAAATCTATTAATATTAAAATATCAGTTAAATCAGGTGAAAAAGGAAAAATATTTGGGTCAGTAACCAATCAAGTAATTGCAGAAGCCCTTAAGGAGAAAAACATAGATATAGATAAGCAGCTTATTAGGATTATAGGAACTAAGATAAAAAAGTTAGGTAAGCACAGAGTGAAGATTTTCTTACATAGAAAATTAGAATTAGAGTTTCCTTTTGAATTGGTTGGATAGGCGTATTATGTTAATCTCGTAGTGATAAATTCTTTACATTTTGTAATTTCACACGCTAAATTATATGGCTTTATTTTTCCATCATGTGAAATTTACGATGGTGTTAGTGCTATTTACGATTATGGTCACTACGGCATATTATTAAAAAATAATATAAAAGACTATTGGTGGAAATCTATGATACAGTTACATAAGAACATTGTTGGAATCGATACTTCGATTCTTATGCATCCAACTGTATGGAAAGCATCAGGACATATAGAGGCTTTTAATGATCCATTAATAGATAATAAAGATAGTCATCGTCGTTATAGAGCAGACCTTCTGATTGAAGAGTATTGTGATAGAATAGAACATAAAATTAATAAAACAGTAGAGAAAGCTAGGAATATTTTAGGTGAAAAGTTTGATGAGCATATTTGTTTTATTACTTCATCTAAAATAAGTGAATTTAAAAAACAAAAGGAAAGGATTATTAAGCGGCTAGCAATATCCATGGATAATAAAAACCTAAATGATATTCGTAATATTATAGAAGAATTGGAAATTAGCGATACTGAAAGTGGATCAAAAAGTTGGACTGATGTTAGGGTATTTAATCTTATGTTTAAAACTAATTTTGGTTCACTTAGACATAATACATTTGAACTTTATTTACGCCCAGAAACTGCTCAAGGTAGTTTTGTAAATTTTAAAAATATTTCCAATACTACATTAATGAAAATTCCGTTTGGAATTGCTCAAGTAGGAAAGTCATTCCGTAATGAAATTGTTGCTCGTCAATTCATTTTTAGAATGCGTGAATTTGAACAGATGGAAATGCAATTCTTTGTAGCTCCGACAAAAGAAAGAGAGTGGTATGAGTATTGGAAATATATTCGTTTTAAATGGCATCTTTCTCTGACAATCGATCCCATTTTTTACAGATTTCATGAACACAATAAGTTAGCGCACTACGCTAGTGCTGCTACTGATATAGAATATCTTTTCCCTTTTGGATTTAAGGAAATTGAAGGAATTCATTCACGAACAGATTTAGATTTAAAAAACCATCAAAAATTTTCAGGTAAAAAGTTGCAGGTATTGGATTATAATAGTTATCAACATTATACTCCATATGTTATAGAAACATCAATCGGATTGGATCGTATGTTTTTGGGTTTATTTTCTTCTTCACTTAAAGAAGAAGAGTTTTCCAAAGGAAATTTTAGAAGCGTGTTAAAATTACCAACTCCCCTTGCTCCTATAAAAGCCGCCATTTTCCCTTTAGTTAAAAAAGAAGGATTGGTTGAATTAGCAGAAAATATATTTAATGAACTGAAATATAAGTTCATGGTTATTTATGAGGCAAATGAATCTATCGGAAAGAGATATAGAAGGCAAGATGCAATAGGAACGCCTTTTTGTTTTACTGTTGACTATGATAGTTTACATGATTATAGTGTTACTGTTCGTCATAGAGATAGTATGAGACAGGAGCGCGTATCTATAAATAAGATTACCTATTTATTGGAAGAGAAAACTGATATAAAAAACTTATATAACTCTATATAAGGACGATACGATATAGAATATTGTATTTTCACTTTACCTTTGTGCGCTTATTGCACGTTCGAAAGGCGCGGTAGTAGTAATACTTTTTTTCATGCATTACTATTTCTCTAATAGATTACGGAGATAGTATCAAAAGGAGCCAGATCTATCCAATATATAAAATCAGAGCGTATATCGTACGCTTATATAAAATCCTCTATAATAAAATTATCTATATTATGTTTACTTTCAGCATTATTATTGGTGAATGTTTCAAGTAATTAAATTATTCTTTTTACAAGACCAATTACAATATTTGTCTTTTATCAACAATGTGCTGTATACATTGTCATCTATTAGATATACAATTGGAAAAAATGCTTACGGTTCTAAAAGATAAAGGTGCTGGGATATCCTGTGTTTTTATTTGCTTTCTGTAGAGGGGACAGGGTACTTATTTCTTATATACACATAATTTTCAATGGTGTGTATGATTTTTGTATTTTAAGATATAAGCATATACTGTACTGAATATAAATAATATGATGGATTTTTAGAGTGATAAAAAGCGGAAAACGTACTATTTTTTGTTAAAATGTGGCTTTTTTGGTAAAAATATATAAGTTTTTAAAGTTAAATGTGCGGTACATAAAGACAATAAAGACAATGATTTATTACAATTACATTTTGCTATTTGCTATATGCTATATGCTATATGCTATATTACTACATTTGAGACAAATATTAGTTTGATAATGAGCTTAAAAATGTCTTTTTATACGTTTTATATGCCTTATTTATAGAAGTTGCCAACTTCTTCAGAAGAGATATGGGGTAATAGTTTACTATGTTATTATGTTATTATTTATTATTTATTACTTATAACAAGCACCTACATTATCAGAAACATGAAGCCTATTCATTATTTATTACATTTATATTTTTAGATAAAACCCTGCTAGAATATTTCATATGGATTATCCATTCCTATAATACTATAATAACTTGCACCATAACGACTCTTAGTTAATTAATATTTCTTTCAAAACACACTAAAATTTTACCTATTTAAACCCAGGAAACAAATTAAGTTTTCTAGCGGTCAAATTTTGAATGACTCTTTTCTACTTTTACTTCATTAACAAATCACAAGCAACAGGTGATTGTTCCATAATTAACGTATAAGACTTTCCGCCCCATTTTTTTATGATTTATTTCGCTCTTCTCCCAGAATATCATTTACTACACTAGTTATTTATTTATTATAGAACTTTGATTTCAAAAATTATCTTTAAGTGATAGGCGCCCTATAACACAAACTTTTTTTATAGATTTATCAATTTATTGTAATCTACAATAATTAGAATATCTTTGAAAGAATTAATATATACAGCTTAAAAGAAGCTTCGTGATAAATTCATCCCGTCATATAAAAAACTAAAATGAAATCGATTGAACTTAAAAAAAACAGTTACATTATTAATGGATCTGTTCGTGTAGGAGGCTCTAAGAGTGAATCAAACAGATTATTAATATTTAGAGCTATTTTCCCATACCATATTTATAGTATTGTAAATATTTCAGATTCAGAAGACACACACATTTTAAATAGTGTTATATCAAATAATAATTGGTTGATAGATGTTGAGCATGCTGGCACCGCTATGCGGTTTTTTACAGCTTATTGTACTGTACAATATAGAAAAATGTTCTTCCTGAAGGGTTCAAGACGAATGCATAAGCGACCTTTAGGAATTCTAATAGAAGCACTAACAAAACTTGGAGCTCATATAGAGTATATAAAAAATAATAAGTACCCTCCTATAAAAGTTTATGGTAAAAAACTTAAAGGTGGAAGTATATCTATACTTTCTGACATAAGTAGTCAGTTTATTAGTGCATTATTATTGATAAGTTCTATTTTTGAAAACGGATTGGAGCTTGATCTTTCAAAGAAGATTACTTCTGAACCTTATATTTTTATGACGGTTGCAATGTTGCGTAAAATAGGGATCGATGTTTATTGGAAATACAATAAAATCTCTGTTCTCCATGAATATAAAAAAATCTCTATAAGAAATTGTTTTACTGAGTCTGACTGGAGTTCTGCTTCTTATTATTATTCTTTGGCTGCTTTATCCGAGCAGGCTAATATTTATTTAACTAAATTCAACAATAAAAATAGTATACAAGGAGATCGGGCTTTGGTAGATATTTATTATCATTATTTCGGTGTAAACACTATTTTTTATACAAATGGGGTTAGGTTAAAAAAAAATACTTTACATAAAGTATCTGGTAATTTAGAGTTTTATTTAAATAAATGCCCTGATATTGCACAGACAGTGTCGATTACTTGTACTGGTTTAAAGATTAAATGCCTATTAATAGGATTAGAAACTTTGAAAATTAAAGAAACTGATAGGTTAAAATCGATGCTAGTTGAATTAGAAAAAGTAGGAGCTTGTGTAAAACATAGTGAAAATTCTTTAGAAATTATCCATTATAAAGAATATATACAAGAACCAATCTTTATTAATACTTATCAAGATCATCGTATGGCAATGGCATTTACTCCATTAGGCTTACATAAACAACTTATAATTAATAACTTTGATGTAGTAAAAAAATCCTATCCTAATTTTTGGAAAGATCTTAAGCAATTAGAATTCTCTATAAAACAATTATAGATGACTTTTTTTCACACTTTCTTTACTTATATTTAAGTATATAGTATATAGTATATAATCATATAAGGATGGCAAATCATACGTCAGCAATAAAAAGTATCCGTAAAAATAAAAGTCATCAATTACAAAATAGATCTAAACATAAAGATGCAAAGACAGTTGCTAAGAAATTTAAAAATGATATTACAATTGCTATCCAAAAAGGAAAATTTGATGAATCACTCAAAACTCAATATAAAGTATTAATATCAAAATTTGATAAGCTAGCAAAAAAAAAAATAATTCATAAAAATAAAGCATCCAATCTAAAAAGTAAGATGACTCATTCTATAGCTTCTTTTTTTGGCTAATTCGTCTAGTGGATAGGACATTAGGTTTTCATCCTAAAAACAGGAGTTCGATTCTCCTATCGGCCACATTTTCTTATCTGATAAAGAGGCTTATTTATGTACCTACTGAATCAACGCAAAAAAAATTACTCTATATGGTATAACGAACTGGTAGTTAAAGCTGATTTAGCTGAAATTTCTGGTGTTCGTGGTTGCATGATAGTATTATCGTATGGATTTTCTATATGGGAAAAAATGCAAAAAGGTCTTGATATTATGTTAAGAAATACAGGTCATAAAAATGTATATTTCCCCCTTTTTATTCCTAAGTCCTATATTTCCAAAGAAGCATATTATATAGATGGATTTGCTAAAGAATGCGCTGTAGTTACACACTACAGATTAAAACTATCTTCTAGAGGGAGCATTATAGTAGACCCCCTAGCAAAACTTGAAGAAGAGCTAATTATTAGACCCACTTCTGAACCTATTATTTGGGAGAGTTATAGACGTTGGATTCAATCGTATCGAGACTTACCCCTTTTATTAAATCAATGGGTTAATGTTGTACGTTGGGAAATGCGGACAAGGCTTTTTTTACGAACAACAGAATTTTTATGGCAAGAAGGGCATACTGCACATAATAGTCGTAATGAAGCCATTACTGAAACAGAGAAAATGTTAGAAGTTTATACGGAATTTTCTGAAAAATTCATGGCAATTCCTGTTATTCAGGGCTTCAAAAGCTCGATGGAACGTTTTTCAGGAGCAAAACAAACTTACTGCCTTGAAGCAATAATGCAAGATGGTAAGTCTCTACAAATAGGCACCTCTCATTTTTTAGGACAAAATTTTTCCAAAGCATTTAATGTAAAATTCACTGATAAATTTGGAAACAAAAATTATGTTTGGTCAACATCCTGGGGGTCTTCTACTAGATTGATGGGAGCTATGATTATGACACATTCCGATGACCATGGTTTAATACTACCACCTAAAATAGCCCCTATACAGCTTGTTATCATTCCTATTTTCGTAAATAAAATACAGCTTGATACTATAGAAAAAGTTGTTCTTCCGATACAGAGAGCTCTAGAAAAGCAAGGTATATCAGTTGTATACGATAATCGGGAGAGACATAATTTTGGATGGAAGTTGAATGAATACGAAGTAAAAGGAATTCCAATTAGAATTGTTGTTGGACAGAAAGAGATAGAAAATAGAGAAGTAGAACTCTTTAGAAGAGATACTATGGAAAAAAATATGATACCACAAAAAGGGTTAGTAAATAGTATAAGTGAGTTACTAGAGGAAATTCAAAAAAATATGTTCAAAAAAGCAATAGTACGAAGAAATTACCTTACAACAGAAGTGGATAATTATGAAGATTTTAAGGAAATACTTAATAAAAAGGGAGGATTTTTATCTGCTTTTTGGGATGGATCTGTTGAAACAGAAGAAAAAATTAAAACAGAAACAACTGCGACTATTAGATGTATTCCTTTTAAGAGAACCCAAGAAAAAGGGTCGTGTATTTATTCTGGAAGACCTTCGTTTCAACGTGTTTTTTTTTCCAAGTCTTATTGATTATATTAGGTATTAGGTATTAGGTATTAGGTATTAGGTATTTATGTATTGGTATTTATTAATCCTAAGTGAAATCAATATCTAGAATATAAGACACCCTTAAAATTAGAAAAATTAAAATCTACAAAAGAACAAGGTAAAGGTATGTTTGGTATATTTACTGTTTAAAACAATATCATAAATTTATTTGAATTATTTTCAATGATAATTTATTTCCATTAGGCAATGATATATTAGAAATATCCCCTACTTTTTTTCCAAGCAATCCTTGTGCAATTGGCGTATTAACTGATATTTTTCCAAAACTTAAATCTGACTCTCTATCAGGTACTAATGTATAAGATTGCGAAATACCTTGGGTTAAATTTCTAATCCTTACAGTAGAAAGTATAGAGACTTTTGTAGTATCTATTCTAGCATTATCTATAACACGTACATTAGAAATGATTTCTTGTAAACGAGATATGCGCATCTCCATTACGCCTTGGTCTTCTTTAGCGGCGTCATATTCAGAATTTTCAGAAAGATCCCCTTTATCTCGAGCTTCTGCAATTTTTTTTGATATATTCGTACGGTCGAATGTTTCAAGTTTTTGAAGTTCGTCACGTAGGTTTCTTAAACCTTCTTCAGTTACATATTCCTTTTTTCCCATAGTATATCTTCTAAAAAATGAACAAATATAAAAAATAGGGTTTATTGTCGTATATTTGAAAATAATCTTACATAATGCACAAGATAACAACGAAAGAAACATTTAAAATATACAACTCTTTAAGTAGAAAGAAGGAAGTTTTTATTCCTATTATTTTAGGTCATGTTGGTATATATGTTTGTGGAGCTACGGTTTATAATGATCTCCACCTTGGAAATTGTAGAACATTTATTTCGTTAGATTTAATAGTACGATATTTTAAATATATAGGATATAAAGTTCGTTATGTTCGCAATATAACAGATGTAGGACATATAGAAGATGAAACTAACGATAGTTATGATAAAATAACAAAAAAAGCACTAATTGAACGTATTGATCCAATGGAATTGGCACAAAAATATACCCATTATTTACATATTATCCTAGATAAATTTAATGCATTATCTCCTAATATTGAACCCATTGCATCTGGACACATCATAGAACAAATAGAAATTATAAAGATACTTATAAAAAAAGGTTTTGCCTATGAAATAGATGGCTCTGTGTATTTCGATTTGAATTACTATTCCTATATTTATCAATATGGTATTTTAAGCCGTAATCATATTGAAAAACCCATGATAAATTCGCGTTGTTTAAAAGAGAGAAGACAAAAAATAAGTACTAAAGATTTTTCTTTGTGGAAAAAGGCTAATGACAATCATATTATGAAATGGGTTTCTCCTTGGGGAGAAGGATTACCTGGGTGGCATATTGAATGTTCTACAATGAGTCTTAAATATCTAGGGGATGTTTTTGATATTCATGCAGGAGGAATAGACTTAAAATTCCCTCATCATGATTGTGAGATTGCACAATCTATTGGATTACACGGAAAAATACCAGTCCATTATTGGATACACACTAATTTATTAACTTTAAATGGAGAGAAAATGAGTAAATCTATTGGAAATACTATTTTTCCTTTTGATATTATTACAAAATTTTCTTCAGAAATCATTAGGTTTTTTATTCTTCAGACCCATTATAGAAATCTCTTAGATTTTTCTAGTAAAGCTGTTGAATCAGCAAAAATAGGGTATAATAGTATGATAGACTCATTTCTAACTTTAGAAGTTCTCTTTACAAGAAATATAAAAGTATCGACCTCCACCTTAAATATAATAACTTGGAGACAGAAATGTTATGATGCTATGAATGATGACTTCAATAGTCCTCGTTTAATAGTTCATTTATTTGAAGCTAAAGATTGTATTCAAGCTTTATTGGAAGGAGATGAATATTTAACTTGCTATGATTTAAAGCTCTTAGAAAAGACGATGAAAAGTTTTTTTTCAGTAGTTTTGGGATTGAAAATTAAGCTTAAGAAGCAAACAAGCAAAGTAGAGGAAGTACTTAAAATTCTTATTGAAATACGATCAAAAGCTAGAAATAATAAAAATTGGGTTATATCAGATAATATACGAAAAGATCTCTTATCGATTGGATACAACTTGCTCGATACTGAAAATGAAACTAAAGTAGAAGTAATATAAATCATAATATTTCTTGTATAGTTTTTTACGTATCACTTTTCCCCCCCCTTTAAATAATTTGTATTCTCCTTTAAATATTGCTATATAAAGGTTATATGAATGTAAAGTGAACCTATTGAAAGCATAATTTTCATTATTTTTTTTTGTTCTGTTCGACCTATTATTATCAAAATTGTGAGTTTAAAAAAAAGAAAAATCATAATACAGAGAGTTTATTTATTCATAATACTCAATGGTAAAAAAATATTAGCTTTTCTTTACTTATCATTTTTGTGATATAAAGAGTTTCAATTCTTCTATAAGCTAGTAAAAATTGTTATAAAGTATGGCTATTATAGGATCATATAAGAAAAGATTTATAAAACAGATTTTATTGTTTTTTTTGGGTAAAAAACTGATTTCTATTACAAAAAATGTTTTTGCTAGTTTTATTTCTTATTATACTTATAATATTGTTTCAATAAATCACTTTGATTACTTCCTTTACTATTTTTATTCTTGTCAAGGGTAATTATGGATGATTTTACTTTTAGCCCCAGACCTTTAAATTATGTGCAGAATAGACTTTCTTATTTCAAAACTTAGTGATTCTCGCTTTTAAATAGGAGCCGGGATTGTAATTTGTAGTGAGCATTCTTTAGTAGAGTAAAGTGTTTTTATAAATTTAATAAATCCTTCCTACTTATTTTTTTGTTTTGCAAACTATTATTTTTTACTTATGCTTTTTATAGTTGTAAAATTTGCTTTCCTTAAGTCTATTGAAACTAGAGAAAATATATAGAATAAATGCAATAAAAGAAGGATAAAGGAATCTACAGTAAAACTAGTTGTAAATAGCACTATGGGATAGTAGTCATGTATGGTTCGTTAGTATTTAATTTAGAAGAGGATCAGCTATTTTTATTATTTGGACTTAAGTATATATAAGAGAAGGAGATAAAGTAAAACTATACTAGTATTATTGTTTATTTTTTAATTCCCAGTGACCTTCAAGAAGTAATTAAGGACATTGATGCAATGGCGGACGTGTGCATATAGCAATAACTAAAAATATTATTTAACTTTATATGTTATAAATGGCAAGAATATTAACAGGAATACAAAGTACTGGAAAACCTCATTTAGGAAATCTATTGGGAGTAATATTGCCTTCAATAGAATTTGCCAAATATATTAATGGCTCTTTTTTTTTTATTGCTGATTTACATTCTCTCACACATATTAAAGATCCAAAAATACTTAAAAACTTTACCTATATTGTAGCTTCTGTTTGGTTATCGTGTGGGTTAGATAGTGTGAGCGATAGAGTAGCATTATATAGACAATCAGATATACTTGAAGTAACAGAATTGGCATGGTATTTGAATTGTTTCTATCCATATATACGCCTAAAACTTGCTCATTCATTTAAAGATAAGTCATTTTACTTAGATGATATTAATACAGGTTTATTTTCCTATCCTATATTAATGGCGTCAGATATATTATTGTATGATGCTGAAAAGATTCCTTTAGGAAGAGACCAACTTCAACATATAGAGATTACTAGAGATCTCGCTAAGCGTTTTAATAGAGAAATGGGTGATATTTTTATATTGCCCGAACCTATTGTCAATGAATTGTGTGTTCCAGGTACTGATGGTAAAAAAATGAGTAAATCTAGAGGAAATGTTATTGATATATTTTTGTCTGATATGGATTTACAAAAGCAGGTAATGGCTATTAAAAGTTATAATAGTAAGTTGAATACTACCAAAAATGGAGATAGAGATATAGTATATTACTTATATAAACTACTAGCTTCTAAGAAAAAAGTGTATGAAATGAAGGATAGGTATCTGGAAGGAAGTTTTGGAAATCTTCAAGCGAAGGAGGCGTTATATAATCTATTGTTAGATGGTTTTTCTATAGAAAGAGAAAGTTTTGCCTTTTTCATACATAACCCATCTATTATAGATAGAATTCTTGCAAAAGGAGCATTTAAGGCTTCAAAAACAGCAAAAAATACCATCGGTCGTATCCGAAAGGCTTTAGGTTTTGTCACAGGTTCAACTACTTCTCCATGTCTTCTTCTACTTTAGCTTTCAGTTTTTTGTTTTATGAAATCGCAAAATATTCGCCAGCATTTTTTAAATTTTTTTAGTAGTAAAAATCATCACATCTTACCTTCGTCTCCTATTGTAATTAAACATGATCCTACATTAATGTTTGTTAACTCTGGTATGAATCAGTTTAAAGAGCATTTTGTTGGTAAAAAACAAATTATCTATACAAATATAACTTCTATACAAAAATGTTTGAGGGTTTCTGGTAAACATAATGATCTAGAAGATGTAGGTAAAGATTACTACCACCATACAATGTTTGAAATGCTTGGAAACTGGTCTTTTGGTTATTGTATTAAAAGACAAACTATTAAATGGGCATGGGAATTACTCACCGACGTTTATAAAATTCCAATAGACAATATTTATGTGACGATATTCGCTGGTGATAATAAAGAAGGTATTTATATAGATGAAGAATCTAAGTTTTTTTGGGAATATTTTATAAAAAAAGAAAGCATCATTCCTTGTAAAAAAGAACATAATCTTTGGGAAATGAGTAGTATTGGCCCTTGTGGCCCTTGCTCTGAAATTCATATAGATCTACGATCTCATAAAGAAAAAAAAACTAAATCTGGAAAAGATCTGATCAACACAGATCATCCAAAAGTAATTGAACTTTGGAATCTTGTTTTTATGGAGTTTTTTAGACAATTTGATGGAAATCTAGAAGAACTAGATGAACGTCACGTAGATACTGGAATTGGATTTGAACGTCTTTGTAGGATCTTACAGCATAAAGATTCCAATTACGATACAGATATTTTCTCCACTTTGATAAGAAAAGTAGAAGAACTAAGTAATAAAATATATGGATTAAATTCATATACAGATATTGCTATACGTGTAATTGTAGATCATATCAGAGCAATTTCGTTTGCTATTGCTGATGGCCAAAATCCTTCTAATACAGGAGAAGGTTATGTTATTCGTAGAATCCTTAGAAGAGCAGTAAGTTACGCATACCGTTTTCTTTTTCAGAGAGAAGCATTTATTTATCAGCTAATAGAGACACTAGTAAAAGAAATGGGCATGCATTTTACTGAGTTAATTATAAAAAATAAATTGATAAAAGATAAGATTTACTTGGAAGAAACTTTCTTCTTTAAGACTATTAATAAAGGATTGAAGCGCTTAGAAAACATCATACAAGAAACAAAAGTGAAAAAACAAAAATCAATTTCTGGAATAAAAATATTTGAATTATTTGACACTTTTGGATTCCCAATGGATCTTTCACGACTATTAGCAACAGAAAATGCTTTAGTAATAGATGAAGTAGGTTTTGAAAAAGAGATAAATAATCAAAGGGATCGCTCTCGAGATGCGAGTGCCTTTCAAACAGATGATTGGACCATTATTAAAGAAACGAGTTCTATTGAAGATTTTGTTGTTTATGATAAGTTGAGTATTTATGTATATATTTCTAGATATAGACGTATAAAAAAAAACAGAAGTATTTACTATCATATTATTTTTACTACAACACCTTTTTATAAAGAAAAGGGGCAAGTAGGAGACAAAGGAGTTATAGAGAATGAAATAGAAATAATATCTATTATAGATACAAAAAAAGAGAACAAAATATTTTTACATATTGTAGAAAGTATTCCTCAATCACCAGAAAAAGCTTTTATAGCTACAGTAGATAGATTTAGAAGAAAGAGCATAGAAAAAAATCATAGTGCCACTCATTTATTACACTATGCTATTAATATAATTTTAGATGATGCTATTCACCAAGGTTCATATGTTCTAAAAGAACGTATTAGGGTTGATTTTTTATACCCTCAAAAACTAACTTATCATCATCTACAAAATATAGAGGGTGTGGTTCAAGAAATGATTTATCAAAATCTCCCTCTAAAAGATAATATATCACTTTCCAATTCTATATCTGAATATAGTGAAAAAGTAAGAATGATTCGCTTTGGTCCTATAGTTGAATTATGTAGAGGACTACATATAAAAACCACTGGAGATATAGGTTCTTTCAAGATTATTTCAGAACATTCACTTGGATCAGGTATTCGTAGGATAGAAGCTATTACCTCAAAGTTTGCTATCAAATTATTGAATAAGATTCAAGAGGATTATCAAATAATAATAGAAGAAATGACAAGGCCATCTTACCCTATTAAATATTTTCAAATTATGCGACAAGAAAATAAGACTTATTTATCTAAGATAGAAGTATTGAGATTAAAAGAAATTCAACGCATTAAGACAGATTGGTTGTTTAAAGCAAAGTACCAGAATCATTATATTCTAATTTGTGAAAAAACTACGCTAGATCTTAGCGAATTAAAAATTATTGCTTTAGAATTACGTCTACAAAAAACAGAAATAATAATTATTATTTGTAGCGTTTCTGATGAGTTTATTTGTGTAGCCATTTCTAATAAACTTATAGATTTGTATGGCATGAATGCTTTTAAAATTCTTAAAAAAATATCTCCTTCTATTCCTTGCGAAAATGATAATAAAGGACTATCTATGTCAAAGGTAAAAAATATACGTGGCTTAACTGAGGCTTTAAAATTAGTTCAAAGTTTGAATGAAACAGATTTTTATATATAGGATTGTTGTGGTTGTGGTTGTTAATAAATGGAAAAATATTCGTTTCTAAATGCCTTACACCCAAAACTTCTTGATGAGCTTTATCAAAAGTATCTTCATCTCCCAGATAGCCTAGATCTTAGTTGGAGGGCTTTTTTTCAGGGATTTGATTTTGGATCGGCATCTAAATTCTTATCCGTAGATACTGATAATATTTTTAAAGAATTTCAAGTAATATCATTAATTGAAGCCTATAGAAGTATAGGACATATTTATTCTATAACAAACCAGACTTATCTTGATATAGAAGAATTTGGGCTTAGCCCTTTAGAAGAGACTAAAGTATTTCAAGCAGCTAAGCTGCTTGACAAAAAACCTTCTACACTCTCTAATATAATAAAAAGTCTTAAAGCTATTTATTGCAAATCTATTAGAACAGAATATTTACATATAAATAATCCAGAGAGAATAGCTTGGATTCAAAATAATATCAATAAAAATGATAACCTTCCTTTTATATCTAGAGAAGATAAACTAATCTTACTAAAAAAACTTAATGAGACAATTGTATTTGAGAAATACTTATATACAAAATTTTCTGGTAAAAAGATCTTTTCAATAGAAGGGAATGAAACTTTGCTTCCAGCAATAGATGAACTATTAGAATATTCCTCAGTAATATATGAAATAGAGGAATTAGTTTTTGGAATGGCTCATAGAGGGAGACTAAATGTATTGGGTAATATTTTTAATAAAGATCTTTCAGAAATGTTTAGTGAATTTAATAGCAAAGAATATGAAGAAAGGGGATTTGCAGGAGATGTAAAATATCATTTAGGGGCTTCTACTATAATAAATAATAGTAAGGTAAAAAAAGTAAGAATGATTCTTGCACCTAATCCTTCCCATCTTGAATCTGTAAGTTCTGTAGTAGAAGGTATAGCAAGAGCAAATATTGATCATAGTTTTTGTGGCAACTATAAAAAACTTTTACCCATTCTCCTACATGGAGACGCTGCTATTTCAGGACAAGGTATTATATATGAAATAGTGCAAATATCTCAGCTTTACGGCTATCATACCGGAGGTACAATACATATTATTGTAAATAATCAAATAGGGTTTACAACTAATTCTATGGATGGACGTTCTAGTTCTTATTGTACTGATATATCAAAAGTGATAATTGCACCAGTACTACATATTAATGCTGATGATGTAGAGGCCGTAATACATGCTATTCATATAGCTGTTGATTTTCGTATGCATTTTCAACAAGATATTTTTATTGATCTAATAGGATATAGAAAGCATGGTCATAATGAAGGAGATGAGCCTAATTTTACACAACCAAATCTTTATAAGAGTATTATTAGTCGTCCCAATGCAAAAGATATCTATAAAAAAACACTTGCTAATGATCAAATTATAGAAACCAATCAGATACAGAATGAAGACTTCATAAATAAACTAGATTTAGCTTACGAAAGAACAAATTATAGAGAATGTAATAAATGTAATAAATGTAATAAATGTAATAAATGTAATAAATCAAACTCTTATCTATTTGATGAGTGGATAAATTTACATAGATTAGATCCTAGTCTTATCTTAAAAAAGATAGATACGCGCTTTCCTATTGACAAACTATATGAAATAGGTAAAAAAATTACTTATCTGCCTAAAGAATTAACATTTTATATAAAAACAAAAAAACTCTTTAATAAAAGGAACGAAATGATAGAAAAAGGTAAAGCCATCGATTGGGGAATGGCAGAATTGCTAGCTTATGCTAGTTTACTATATGAAGGATTTGAAGTACGATTATCTGGTGAAGATGTTGAAAGAGGGACTTTTTCTCATAGACATATAGTAGTAAAGACAGAAGAAAAGGAAGAAAAGTTTATTACTTTAAATCATATAAATAAAAAACAAGCTTATATATCAATATATAATTCTCCTCTTTCTGAATATGGTGTTATGGGCTTTGATTATGGTTATGCTTTGTCTTCTCCTAATACTTTAACAATCTGGGAGTCTCAATTCGGAGATTTTAGCAATGGCGCCCAGATTATTATCGATCAATATGTTTCAGTTTCCGAAGATAAATGGAAAATGCAAAACGGCTTAGTCATATTTTTACCTCATGGATATGAAGGACAAGGACCAGAGCACTCATCCGGTCGTATAGAGCGGTTTTTACAGATGAGTGCTCTGGACAATATGTGTATTCTTAATTGTACTAATCCATCTAATTTGTTTCATGCTTTGAGAAGACATATAAAACGGTCTGTAAGAAAGCCTCTTATCTTTTTTACGCCAAAAAGTTTACTAAGACATCATTTTTGCTTCTGCTCTCTTGAAGATTTGGCTATAGGATGTTTTCAACCGATAATAGATGATCATAATGCTTACTCAAAACAAATAACAAAACTTGTATTTTGTTCAGGAAAAATATTTTATGAATTATTTGAAAGAAGAGAAAATATTAAGGCTAAACATATTGCACTCATTCGTTTAGAGCAATTATATCCTCTTAATAGAAAAAGTATAGAAAATATTTTGATAAAATACGATACTTACGATAAATTGCTATGGGTCCAGGAGGAACCTGAAAATATGGGGGCGTGGCCATATATTTCACGTACGAAGTTTGATTTCGAATTGATAGCACGACTAGAAAGTGCTAGTCCTTCTAGCGGATCGTATCATAATTTTATAAGAACACAAAAAGAAATTTTAGATAGGGTATTTAAATAAAAGTATGATAATAGAAATGAGAATACCATCTCCAGGAGAATCGATCAAAGATGTTGAAGTTTCATCTTGGTTAGTGAAAGAGGGTGATTATGTAGAAAAAGATCAACCAATAGCTGAAATAGATTCTGATAAAGCAACTTTGGAGCTAACAGCTGAGAAAAATGGAATAATAAAATTAAAAGCTCAGGAAGGAGAAAGATTGCAAGTAGGAGATGTTATATGCATCATTGACGCATCAAAGGAAATTATAAAAAGCGTAATACCTCAACAACACGAACACGAAAATATACCAAAACCTAATGTGTCTGAACTAGAGATGCTGATTACAAATAATCCTTCTACTTCTAGCATTTATCGTACTTCTAACAGAGAGAGGCTTTCCAAGTTTCGGCGTAAGCTTTCTGAGCGATTAGTTAGTGCAAAGAATAAAGCTGCGACGCTTACTACTTTTAATGAATTGGATATGAGTTCTATCAATGAAATAAGAGCAAAATATAAAGAAGTATTTAAAAATCGTCATGGTGTAAAGCTAGGTATAATGTCTTTCTTTACTAAAGCTTGTGTACAAGCTCTTAAAATGTACCCTGACATTAATTCTATGATTGATGAAGAAGAAAAAATTTGTTATAATTATTATGATATAAGTATTGCTGTATCTAGTCCAAAAGGTTTAATGGTACCGGTAGTTAGAAATGCAGATATTCTTTCATTTAAAGAAATAGAAAAAGAAATTAAACGGGTAGCTTTTCTGGCTCGTAATGGTAAAATAACTGTGGATGAAATTACTGGGGGTAGCTTTACTATTACAAACGGAGGTTTATTTGGTTCTATGTTTTCTACTCCAATTATCAATCACCCACAATGCGCTATTTTAGGGCTACATAATATATCAAATCGTCCAGTAGTTCTTGATGGAAAGATATCAATTAGACCCATAATGTATCTTGCCCTTTCTTATGATCACAGAATTATAGATGGCCGAGAATCTATTGGGTTTTTAGTAGCTGTTAAGGAGGCGTTGGAGAATCCATTAGAAGTCTTAATGAACGGGGAAAAAGTTTATGATGTTTTAGAATTATAAGTGTGATTGTCTAAGTATTACCGTTCTATTAAAAATAATACTAGAACTCTTCTTATCTACACAGAAATACCCTATTCGTTGAAATTGAAATAATTCCCCTGGCCTTACTTGTTTTAGAAAAAGTTCACCATACCCGTGAACTATTTTTAATGAATGGTTATTTAAAATATTTTGTTTTACATCGGTAACTTCTAAAGAAAATAATAGTTCATATAGTCTTGTTTCGATATTAAGAGTTTGTGTTGCATCGATCCAATGCATCGTACTGTTTATTTTTCTTCTAGATGGTCCACTCCCTGATTGACTTTTAAAGTCATATACTACACTTATTTCAATAATATTTCCAGTGGAATCCTTCAAGAATCCAGTCCCTTTTATAATATAAGCTGTTTTTAATCGTACCTCTTTTCCTATACTTAAACGATGAAATTTTTTAGTTGCTTTTTCCATAAAATCTTCTCTTTCAATATATAGGGTATTAGATAAAGGAATCTTTCTTTTCCCTGCTTTTTTATATTCTTGGTTGTTTTCTGCCAGAAACCATTCAATTTTATTTTCATTATAATTTTCTACAACAAGTTTTAGAGGATTCAAAACAACCATTACTCTACTAACTATTTTATTTAGTTGTTCTCTAATGCTGAATTCTAATAATGAGATATTAATTATATTATCTCGTTTAGAGAAACCTATTTTATAGCAAAAATTTAGTATGCTTTCTGAAGTATACCCTTTCCTTCTTAAGCCGCTCAAAGTAGATAAACGTGGATCGTCCCAATCTTCTACAAAGCCATCCGTAATAATAATATTAAGTTTGCGCTTACTCATTATACTATAATTTAGATTTAGCCTTGCAAATTCAATTTGTTTGGGCTTTTCTTTTGTTTTCATATTATTTAAATACCATTCGTAAAGAGGGCGGTGATTCTCAAACTCTAATGAACAGAGCGAGTGCGATATTTTTTCTCTCAAGTCTGATTGTCCATGTGCCCAGTCATAAGTAGGATAGATATACCATATTTTTTTAGGGTTTTTATGAGATATTTTCAATATCCGAAACATAATAGGGTCCCTCAAATTCATATTTGAGGCTTTCATATTTATTTTAGCACGGAGCACGCCTTGCCCTTCTTCAAATTTTCCCGCCTTCATCTTTTTAAATAAAGCCAAACTTTCCTCTATATAACGATTTCTATATGGACTATCAATTCCTGGTTCAAAAGGTGACGTTCTCTGTTTAAGTATTATATCTTGGGTTTGTTCGTCTATATAAGCCTTTCCTTCTTTGATAAATTGGAAGGCCCATTTATATAGCTTTTCAAAACAATCAGAAGCAAAACATTCTTTATTCCAGCTAAAACCTAGCCATTGAATATCATTTTTTATGGCATTAACATAGATATTTTCTTCTTTTGATGGGTTGGTATCGTCGAATCTTAAGTTAACTAAAGATTTATACTTTTTAGCTAATCCGAAATTCAAACATATAGACTTTGCGTGTCCTATATGGAGATAACCGTTTGGTTCAGGAGGAAAACGGAAGCGAAGTTTTCCTTTTGGAAAACCTTTTTTAATATCTTCTTTAATTAATTCTTCAATAAAGTTTATTGAGATCTTGGGCTCTATCATGAATATATTTTATTAAACTTTTAACGCAATATAATCTAAGGTAAGACATGTGGGTTTTATTTTTTACTTTTCTAGATCGTCTAGCACGTCATCAATGTAAAAATGAATGACTGGAATTGTTCTTAATTGGTTTCTTAGATTCTTACCAAGAATATGTCTTAAATATACAGCTTTTTTTTTAATGGTTCTTAGAATTTTGTTCTTATCTTGTCTTGGGAATATTCTAAGATAAAGTTTGGCATTTACTAGATTCGTATTTATTTGGATTTGGCTTATACTAATAATTCTCCCTTTTTCAATAGTCTCAAGGAGCAATATCTTCGCCATTTCTCTTTTTATTAAAGAACAAATTTTTTTGTTTCTTATACTTTTTTCCATATTCTTATGAAATAAAGATTGGTGGAAAATAATAGTTAATAAACACATGGGGAAAAGAGTATACTATATTTTTATATTTAATTTTTCTTAATATTGTATAAAAAGGTCTCATAGCTCAGTTTGGTTAGAGCATTTGACTCATAATCAAAGGGTCGCTGGTTCGATTCCAGTTGAGACCACAATATAAACGATATCTAAAATAAGACCTGTATCTTTTAAAATTATGTATTGGACATTAGAATTAGCTTCTCATTTAGAGGACGCGCCATGGCCAGCAAATAAAGAGGAACTTATAGACTATGCAATCCGAAGCGGATCTCCTTTAGAAATAATTGAAAATCTTCAAGAGTTAGAGGATGATGGTGAGATATATGAATCTATAGAAGATATATGGAGTGACTACCCTACTCAAGAAGATTTTTTTTTCAATGAGGATGAATATTGATGAAGATTTTAGGGGGAAAACAAATAGAGATATTCATGATGCTCAAAATACTTAGCTAAAATTAAGGAAAATGAGTGGTATTTCGTATCATTATCTCATAATCTCTTATGAGAGAAGACTAATATAATTTAAAACTAAAAAAGGAACATATGTTATTCCGATTTAAGGAAACAAGCGGTAGAAATGATTATTTTGATAGTAAGGTAAGTTTTGAGAAAGCTATAGATAAAATAAAATACCTTATAACCCTTGAGAAAAAAATACTTAAAAGCTTCTAAAAAACAAAACGCTTCATTTAAAATAGCGAAAGCTAAATATTTGTACAAAGTTATTTTTTATATAGAATTTTATCTGCAAAAATCACTTATATAACTCTATATAAGGACCAGGCATACCACATAGGCAAATCTATAATATGGGATATGGTTTATTATGATGCTAAAATTATAGGAGGTATGCTATACATCCTAATGGTAAAATTGCTTAGATGGCTACTGGAGAAGAGAAAACTCTAGTCGCTACATTAGCTATTTATCTTAATGCTATCTCATATCTCAGTAAAAGGTTACATATTATTACAGTTAATGACTCCTTTATCAAGGAGAGGGGAGAGGTTTTGCTTTGATGGTATTTCATTGATTAAGTGTAGATTGTATAGATAATCATACTACCAATACTAAATACTAATATGCGCCTCCAGCAGATGATACTTATGGTAATAGTAGTAACATGAGAATATAGTGCATTCTGCTAATAAATTAGTTCAACGTGATCTTAATTTACTCAGTACTTATTGATGAGGGACGTATTCCTATAATTATTTATGTCCATTTTTCACAAGTTAATAGTAAATAATTTGAAGTACTTCTAACTATAAGTTGAAAAAATTATTCAGCAAGTATCTATTTTAATAAAACTTTAAATGAAGCTCTGGAACTTATCTTTTTAGGTGATAAAAAAAAGGGTGGTTTTAAGTTATTGCAAGTTTATAGAGCTTTTCCAAAAACTAATTCCTAAGCATACCACACTCATAAAATTCATTAAATGATAAAAAATTAGTTCGTTAATACATAGAACATAAGTGCAATATATGCAAGATAAAATGAAAACTTTATTTGTTGTAAATGAAGAAATAATTATGTAAAACTTACGGACAAAGGAGTAGATGTACTTTCTTTATACTTAATGACATAACGAGATAAATAAAAGTAATTGAAGATAAAAACTTATCAAAAGAAAGTAATAAAAAATAAGAAATATTAGAATAATATTATGTAAGATCATCACCTGCTTAAAGTATATACTTATACTTCTTTGATAAAGTATGTAGATTACGTAGTAATAGAAGGGCAAGTGAAGATAGTAGAGAAATAACCTGTAAAGTCATCTATATTACTATGGTTTACATCAGCAAAAGAAAACGTTAAAATTTAAGAAGAAAGCCAATCACTTGAACGATAACTTTGCTGAATTATTTCGGTAATAAACCAGAAGTTAGCTAAAACAGCTTCAAGATAATTTTTGCATTTTTATTATTTAAATGTAATTGTTATTACCAGTGATAAGCTAATTTATAGAAATAACAAGCATGAAAAATATAATGCCATTATTAAAGAGACAATAAAGATTTATCAATATGATAAGACGTCCAGTGTTGATAGAAAACAAGTTTCTTAATTGATCAGCAGGATACTTAATTTACGCAAAATTTATCATAGCATATTAATATATTTAATTTAGTAGAGATTGGTAACTCCTGCTCTACTAATCTGGCGGGTCGTAGGTCCAAAGTATCAGAGAAGATTAGCTATAATAGGAAGTGAATAGCACCGGGTAATATTAAGATCTGGTCGTCAAGGAGATCTAGTAAGATAGAATTATTTTATTGAGAGATTAGCTTTTGCGTCTATTTGGTTATGGAAAAACCTCTACTTTAATTTTTAAAAAATAGTACAAGGCTATCTATACAAGATTCATTGATTACAAATTATATTGAGAGAGCTAAGAAAAAAGTAGAGGAAATAACTTTTATATTAGGAAACGTATAAACAATCAACGTGAGGTAATTTATAGAATCAGTAAAAATGCTCGTCTCGTAGAGATAATTTACGTATCAACTATTCTTGATAAACAGGTTGAAGGATTAGAAAAATATTCTATAAACGCTCAGATAAAATGAAACAAGAATATAATGCTAAAAAAGCATTCATTACTAATCAATATATTTACTCTATTCAATATGTAGACACTATAATACATATTATATATTTTATCACCTTCTAAAAAGATATCGGTATTATTAGATATGAAAATATACTCAAAAACTAATGGAAAGTTTGGCATTGCATTTACTAGTTAAATAATTTGAACGATCCACTGTTCTTTCTGTAAGATATTATAAATGGAAAAACATATAATAGATATGGAGGAGTTATAGGAGTTATAGGAGTTATATGAGTTATATGAGTTATATGAGTTATAGGAGTTATAGGAGTTATAGGAGTTATAGGAGTTATAGGAGTTATAGGAGTTATATATATTATATATATTAAGTACAATATTATATTTTTTAACAAAAGGATCCATTGATAATATATAAAGGAGAAGCATTTAATAGATTTAATAGAACTCTGGATTCTATCAACAAAGAAACCATTTAATTATATTTGTTATTATAATACTATTAAGATAGATGGATAATATTTATTTATCTAAAAATATATTGATTTCTCCATTCATTACTGAATCAATATCAGTAGTTTCGCATCCAGTACGCAAGTCTTTCACTAGTTTATAAGGATGCATTACATAATTTCTAATTTGTGACCCCCACTCAATTTTCTTTTTTTTTGCTTCAATTTCATTTCTTTTAGCATTCCTTTTTTTCATTTCTGTTTCAAAAAGCCTAGATTTCAATAGTTGTAGTGCCTTTTCTTTGTTTTTATGCTGAGAACGTTCCTCTTGACATTCTACTACA
>ENA-UOVY01000002-UOVY01000002.1-plant-metagenome-genome-assembly--contig:-NODE-2-length-139702-cov-632.542489_pt1 | contig 139702 bp, 96 predicted proteins | sample MGYA00249840_ERZ761561 | MGnify/ENA primary metagenome ERZ761561 (study PRJEB28882, sample SAMN05720143) | plant metagenome | isolation source: Guanajuato, Mexico | place: Mexico:Guanajuato, Mexico...
GCGAAGAAAATACATCTTAACCTCTAGAAATTATATTATATCATACACAATAAAATATTTATAATCCTAAAGATACCTTAGTTCTAGACTGTTATTTAGCATCATATATTCTGATTTTGGAATATAAACTCCATAACAAAATCAGCCTTCGTTCTGATATCAACAAACGTTTCTGTTTAAAATAATTAAGCAACAATGATTGTTCAGAAGCCGGCCGATTTGGATCCGGCCATGAAGTCTGCACTGAAGAATCATATTATGAGAAAGAGGCTACAGTTGAAGCAAGAGCTTGAGCAGGATGCAATCGAGAAGAGGCTCAAGAGAGAGCAGGAGGCCAAGCGTAAACAGGATGCCATGACCCTCGATCAGCTCAAAGAGCAACTAAGTCAACTAGAAAAAACGCTCGATAATCTCAAAAATGAGAAGCATAGCCTGTTTGCCCAACTTAAGCAAAATATGAGAGTCCTCAATGAGGATGACACTAGGAGGAAACAGAAGGAGGGCGAACTCAACGCTGCTCGGCAGCAACAAAATGAACAAAATCGCCACCAGCAAACACAACAACCCCCTCAACAACAATCACATCCATCCATCAACGGACCAACCCAACCGTCCACACCAAATCAGGAAAATCACGCACCTATGAGAGAGAAACCTTATGAGGCACCAAATCAGAACCAGAATGCGAGTCAGAATCAGATCCAGAATCAAAATCAGCATTCACATCCTTACCATCACTCACAAATGAATCACCACGAGCAAGATACCCTTGCAAACAATGCTCACCATCCGCATCAACCGCCTACTCATATGCAGCGACCTAGCTCCATTTTCAACTCAGCAGCTTTCTCACATCTTCTGAACGCTCACAGCTTCCCACGTCAGTCGCCCTACCTGACTCACCCTCCCCAGCCCAACCGACCAACAAACCCTTACGGAAACATGAGTCCATACCCGCCACTAGGCCATCACCAACCGTCGCTGATTGCCGGCCACGGAATTCCAACCTCCATGTCCCATGCGCCCCAGACGAGTCCAATGATGAGGCCGTCCCCGCCTCCTATGTCTGGCAATCAGGGACCTCCCAAGATGTCCATGAACATGCCAATAACAAGCTCAGGGCCACCGACACCCATGGATTATCCAAACTTGGCCACCTCAACTGCACATCAAATGCAGCAACAGGCCTTGAACAACTCAGCGGCGGCTACCGCGGCAGCGGCCGCAGCTTTAGGTATACCTTACGGACCGCCATACTTTAACTCGAGCAGTCCCATAGGTGCTCCAATCACGTCACATCAAGCCCTGGAGCATCACGCTGCACTTGCCGCAGCGGCAGCTGCTTCAAACCACAATCACATTTCAATTAATGGGGGTAATGCCCTCAATAATGCTGCAATCAACAGCATCAATAATGCACCGGGTAATTCCAGTCGCGGCAATCCTGTTCAAAACATGAAGAGGCCAATATCGGCAACAAGTCTTGCAAACGACACCCTGTCACCTAACAAAAAAATCCACGCCCAGCCAATGCCTCAACAGCCTCACCAACTTCCACAGTCGCTTTCAAACCCTTATCTCACCTACCCGGGTCTACCTCCAGGACTAGGTGCAGCATCTGGTCCCTCGTTGCAGGCTAGCCTATTCGGTCAAAATTTGATAAGGACTCCGCCTCCCCCAAACATCAGCTCATTATTCAACTCAGCAGCTTTCTCACATCTTCTGAACGCTCACAGCTTCCCACGTCAGTCGCCCTACCTGACTCACCCTCCCCAGCCCAACCGACCAACAAACCCTTACGGAAACATGAGTCCATACCCGCCACTAGGCCATCACCAACCGTCGCTGATTGCCGGCCACGGAATTCCAACCTCCATGTCCCATGCGCCCCAGACGAGTCCAATGATGAGGCCGTCCCCGCCTCCTATGTCTGGCAATCAGGGACCTCCCAAGATGTCCATGAACATGCCAATAACAAGCTCAGGGCCACCGACACCCATGGATTATCCAAACTTGGCCACCTCAACTGCACATCAAATGCAGCAACAGGCCTTGAACAACTCAGCGGCGGCTACCGCGGCAGCGGCCGCAGCTTTAGGTATACCTTACGGACCGCCATACTTTAACTCGAGCAGTCCCATAGGTGCTCCAATCACGTCACATCAAGCCTTGGAGCATCATGCAGCTCTGAATGCTGCAGTCGCTGCAGCAGCAGCCTCAACTCATAATCTCTTGTCAGGTAACAGCAACAATCCAAACGCTAATAATAATACCAATATTAAAAGTAGGGTTGTACCCTACCAGTGAATGTGCTCTTTTAGCCGCAGGGATAGCCAACAGGACTCACGGCACTCTATTGAAACCACATGTGTTTAATTTATAAACAGTCTAATCAATTGTATCTTAACTTCTTCGTTTGTATACTATGTTACATGCTCAGGCTTTTACATTCATTCCGAAACAGAGCTTGCATTTTCGAGATAAACTTTCTCCGGGCACTGAGAGAGATCGAAGACTTCGCTCGTAACAATCATGCAAGCTTCAGAATCAGACTGAGTCTGAACATTGTAAGAGAGGCTCATACCCCTGAATGCTTCATCGGTCACAATCATTACAGAGATCTCGCTAGATTTTGGATGCCCGGGTATAAGGCTGGCCTCTTGAATAGTGGTCTACCCATTCACTGCACTTTCAAAGAATTCGCAAGTTGAGATATAAGTGCAAGCTCAAGTTCCCGTATGCGAGATTGTCCGCTCTGTTCTTTGAGCTTCATCCCTGAGTCGGGACGCTCGCTAGCGATTCAGCTCGAGAAAGAGGCTGCTAACATGGCCAACCGAGGTGTTTTTGGCTGTTAGAGGCTCACATCTTTGAAAGTGAAATTGATGGATCTTTATTTTCAAGTTGGTGTATTTGTATTGTATACGCCGATATTAGGAGCCCAGGGCTCGATTTTGGAGCAAGAGTCTTGAGAGGATGAAAGCGAGCGCAAGAAAAGGGGGGCAAGCTTAGAACAAATCTCTGAATGGATGAATGGGTTCAAGTGTGCGAGAGATGGAGGCCCTTGAACGAAGCTCACAGATTTTGCCTTCAGATAGCGTGCGCACTTCAATTGAAGCCGGACACGAGCGACTTAGTGAGAGGCCATGCGGCCGAGCGAGCAAGTCAGCCGCCTGAACTGGCTATCTTGTCAATCCCCACTATATGCAGTGTAGCGAGAGAAATTTCCCTTATTGGACTCGCTGGTCCAAGGATGAAATGGGGCCTCGTACCTAATGAAACCGCTCAGGCATGGCGAGCGCTAGCATCCGACAAGCGCCAGCCTCCCAAGTTGAGATCGAGGCCCCAAGGCGACACTTTTTGTAAGAGAAATTTGAACTATCGAATTATCACCAAACTGGCCGGGCCAACTTCCGCCAGACCTAACATGGACCTGGGCCTACCTGGCCAACCTTGCGTCTCTGATCGCTACCGACTTTGGCTTTTGCTTTCGCTCTCGCTTCAGCAAGCGCGAGGCTCAATCTACTTGCTCTGTTCGGTTTGATCCAAGGTTGAACAGACTCAGCTTTGCATAACTCGCACTTCGAGCGGACGGACTGAGTCAAGCGTAGCCTAAATCTAAATTGAAAAGCGACAACGAAACCCATGCAGGCACACGGACTAACCAGACTTGAGCCGCCTCGATAAACAGAACGATTGCGCGCCCGTCTATCAGCCCCACTTGACCCCACTAATCGAACGCGGCCGTAAATAGAGATGGACGGAGCGAGATAGTGAAGGCGCCCAGGTTTGTGCCCCCTCCTGTCCTTGGTGCTCGTTATGGTGTCGTGGGCGTGTCCATTTCCAGCTAAAGCCCCATGCCCGCGGCCAAGTTTGTGCAAACAGCTACGTGGCGAAAGCACCTGCGAGTAGGGAGAGAGAGAGAGAGAGCCTGGGGCCAACTAAATGGTCGCCACCGTGGGCCAGGCGGATCAATTCGGCCGCGTTTGTGTGCGACTTGGTTATCAGGTGAAAGTTGTCACTGCGGATGGCTAACTAGGCATTTTAGCCTTGCGCCAGTGGACACGAGATAGTGGCGGGCAGAGGGCCGTGATTCATTGCAAGCGCGCGCCCGGACTCACCTCTCAGCCTGTCAATCAGTCCAGGCTGGCTTATCACCGATTCAAATAAATGGAAACCGCCATTGGAAGGCCTCCGTTTAGAATTGAAAGCTGTCAGCGCCTCTGTACAGGTGGTCTAGCGCAAGTGTAAACAAGGTTGGCTTCAACGTTTGGGTCGGAGGCCCTTTGAGTTGAGAGAAATTTCACCAAAATTAATCGACCTTCTTGTACTGGCTGCAAACTTGATCGCGCCCCCTCCCCCCCCCTCTTCCATTCTAAATGTAGTTTATGCCTGACGAGCGTGGGGCTGAAACGGGCCAACCTCCCCCTTGACTGGAAACCTTTCGCCCTAACCCCGCTCCTGCCCCTCTATATCCATTGAGGCCCATCTAAAACAGGTCCAACGAACTCAGCCGCTTCCGATTGTGGATGGCAGCTATTAGCGGCTCCTGGGGGCCTCAAGCAATGTTGTGAATTTCGCCCCCATGGTTCGAGGACTCAGTTCACATTCAGTTTGGCTTGGCTTGGTTTGGTTGAGTTCGGCCGAAATGAGGCCAGTTATGTTGGCCAGCCCGAGCGGGCAGACAAGAGTGCCGGCGCTGCCATTCCAGCAATAGGGGCGCGATAAAAACTAAACTCGAGAGTCAAAAATCTGCCCCGAGCGTCGCCCTCGATAGTCTGCCGAGCAGAACCCGAGCAAACCCAATTGGACAATCATCTCGGCATACAAAACTCGGCACCAAGACCAGCGGCGGCGGACGACATAGCTCGCGGCTGTTGGACGCCAGAGGTCAGCGAGCGATAGTGGGCCAGTTCAACTAGGGGACGGGCCGATTGATGAGCGGAAATACTCCCGAGGCCGATTGTTTGTGCCCTCGCTGGACTTGGTCGCGTTAGATTTGGGGCACAATTTGAGCAAAAAGTGGCGTCAAGCCATGAGGCAACCTCTATCGCCGAGTTCCGAAACAAATCTCTCGAGGGCTTTGTTTGGCCAATCTGTGCAGCCGGCGGAAGCACTGGCCTGGCCCTCTCCAAGGCAGAGAGAGAGGGGCCGACTCGAAGCGTAGGAGCAAGTTCCATATTCCTAATGCTCTTGAATTAATTCGGATTGTTTATGCTGATTTGCAACCAAATTGAATTGTTGCGCCCTGAAGAACGGGGCTGGTTGGTGGTGAATTATTTGCATTTAGGGGATTTCGCTAAATGCAGCCTCTGCAAGTTGCACTCCCAATGAAGTGGAGACAGTTGTTTGCCAGGTCGGTTTTGGTTTGGGAGGTTGGTCGCTGAGAGGTAGGGGTGGCGTATTTACAGTGGGCTTGCCAGAGTCCCAAGTGAGTTGGGAGCGAAGTCGACGGGAGGAGGCGAGGAAGACGAGAACTGAAGCGACAACTGTGTGCCAGTCAGCTAGATTGGCCATGAGGGGGCTAACGGCTGAGAGAGGCGCCGGCCCACTGCAGTTGGGTTTCAGTGGAAAGGTTGGCCTCCATTGTGGCCGGCGGACGCTAATTGTTCGGTGCGCTGAACTTGCGATAGCTCTGACGCAACCATAGATAAGTGAGTCTCTGGTTGGCAATATGTCATTCTATCGCCGTTAGCGGGTAGCAGCGGATGCCCGCTTGGGCCAAAAAGGAGCGCCACGCTCCCGTTGCCATTGGATTCAAGTTGGCGCCGCTCCAAGTGGCTCAAATCGCTCAATCGGGACCCCTCAGCCGTCAGCCTTGGCCTCGCAAAATCTCATTAATACTATCTGCGTTGACTGGCTTGCAAACGTAGATAAATCGGCCCCGCAGGCTGCGGCTGCAGTAGTTTCCGCCGGCATGGTTGGAGATGTAAAGGAGATGGGCGAGGAGAGCGCCGTTGGAGCCGCTAGAGGCCGCAAGCGGCAGGGTTCAATCAGCTAGCCTCAATCTGTTCCGCTGGGCTCCCACTCCCCTTCGCTCGGGCTGCCCTCGTTTAACTTTGCGCTGGTGGCAGTTAGTTAGCTGGATGGGCGGGGAGATGGGCTGGGATGGATGAAAGGGAGCCGGGCAAACAGATGGATGCTCCGTCCAACCGCTGAGCCGGAAGAGTAAGTTTGGACGGAGAGGCGGTCAAGTTCATTGGGGCTACTAATCGGGCCGGCCAGGCGGCACCACCTTCGGGCGGCCACCAGTCGTCCGTCTGTGAGCTCGATTGATCCCGGCACAATTGCAAGGCCACCCGAACACTGGCAGCCCAAAGCATGCAATCTGGCCCCTCTCGGCTCCAATTGGTGGCGGCTTAAGCTCACTTCCAATTTCGATCCAGCGCCAATCCTGTCCGATGGGGTTCAAATCAAAGCCGGGCCTAAACATCCCAGCCACTGACACTGTTTGACCTTGGACGACACAGCCTCCTAGCTTGAGGCGGGCGCGAGCATTTTGCACTTGTCAGCGGACACGAATGCTGGCGATGGAGGTGCAATAGATCAAAACGCGCCAGAACTCACATCAGCAGGTGGCTGCAAGCTACCATGTCCGGCCTGCCCCCTTTCAGTGGCTCGCGAGCACCACCAACAGACACTCGCGGCCGAGACACTGCGGCGCTTCCGGTCGGCGGGTCGCGCGCTCTTTGGCCGGCCGCCAATGCAGCGAGCTCGCCCTTTGGAGGCGCCACGCAGACGGCCGGAAGTTACGGCTCACCGAAGGCTGGAGGAGGCTCCAAATCGGGCGGCCAAAGCTCGCGTTGGTGGTCCATCCATGGCGAGAGGCTTTGAAATGGAGCGGCGCTTGTGAGCGGCCCGCTCGCCGCCCGCCCGTCGGGGGTCCCTCTGGCGCTCGATTGGGCCGGGCCGCCCGGATCCATGTAGCTCGGCTCGGACTGAGCGCGACTCTTTCTCCCTGCAGTCGTGTGAGGCTGAGCAAAACCCTTTGTTGGCGTCCAAATAAATGACTCGTTTTCGCCCCCAATGTCTCGCTCCCCTCCGCCTCCAGCCAGCGATCAGTAGGCCAAGCACGTTGGCTTCGGAGCTCAACGCGTCTCAGGATCCTTGCGCGCCATTATTTGGCAATAACGAGAGGCTCGCTCGGATCAATTGATATGGGAAACAATGGCCGCTTGTTTGGGCTTGCGGGCGTTCGTTTCGTTTCGTTTTGGCGAGGGAAAAGAGTTGGCCAGAGTTCAAGTTCAATGGCTGCATCAGTTTGCTCGCGCGCTGTCAGGCCGCCCGGTTTGCTGCTACACTTTGCGAGCGCTTAGTGGGACTCGAGATTGACTGATCCCAGGCGACCTGGCAGCATGCTGGCCGCTAGTGGGCGCGCCAAGGGCATCCAATGGAGGCGAGGCAGCCGGCCTCGGAGGCAAAACGTCCGAGGTGTCCGGTTGGGGCGCCTAGGAGAGTTGGCTCTGCGCAGGGAGCGGCCACCAAGCCAAGCGGGCCGATCGGCAGCTCAGGCGGGCGGACAATTGCATAGGCCGCCGCCACGCCCGTCCGAGCAACCCGCTAAGCCAGGCAAACTGCGACTTGGGTGCTCTCTGTTTGCGCAAACAGTGGGCCACATTTTGGAAGCACGATATTGCATTACTGTATCTCGTGGACTCGTGAAGCCCAGCTGGGGCCTCTAGCTGCCAAGCGCGAGCTCTGCGTGCGCCAAGCGCAAGCACGAAGGCCGCCGCTGCTGCCAGCGCCACTCTCTCTCTCTCTCTCTAGCAAACTCAACCGCTCCCTCTCCGGTCTCAGCCCGTCCCATTGGAGAGGCCATGGGGAGGGTTTGCTCGCTCTCGTCGCCGGTTAATGAGGTCGATTTTCAATTTTCCATGCGGATCCAATCAATCATTTGCGCTGGCCTCAGTGGGATGGCCGGCCGAGTTGAGTACACAAGCGGGCTGGCTCGCCCGCGGCCGCGCGCTCATTTGCTCCCCTCCCTCCAATTGGGCGCCCCCACACGTCAATCCTTTCGCGCCCATCCGGCCAAGCTGGCTCATAAAATGCAAATGCAAATGCGGCCCACGCAAAAGTCGGCCGCTCGAGCGAGAGCGCGAGCCAGAGCCAGAGCCAGAGCCAGACTCAGGCTTTGAGTCGGAGGCGCGCGAGAGTTGGCTACGAGGCGAGACAGTTGAAATGGAGACGGCGAGCGGGGAGTTTGCGCGGCCGTTCTGAGTGGGGCCGAGCCAACTATTAGCCTTGATTGGTCGGCCGGAGTTGGAGACGGCCAGACAAGGGCGGGCCAACAATACCTGGCCGGCCGACCTTGGGCCGAAGAAAGGAGAGGAGAGGAGAGGAGAGGAGGGGAGGGGAGCTCAATGGGAGGAGGGGGACAAAGTTTGAGCGTTTAAGTGGGAGGCTCAATTCATGCGCCAGAACCTCCCCATCTGCTCGTCGGACCAAACGACTTCCGGGCCAGTTTGTTGCCGTCAGTTGGGAGTGGAGTCGGTGGGCCAAGATGGCGCCAAAGGCTCTCTCTCTCTCGACTTGTGAGTGGCCAAACGGCAAAGTAGTAGCTCAGGGGAGTTTGTTGGCATCGAGTTAGCCGCCGAGTTTGCGGCCGCCAGGGGAGCTCGCAGAAGCTGGCAAACTAAGCTTGGCCTGATTATGATGAGAACGAGCGACTTTGTTGGCCCAGAAGCGGACACTTTGGAATTCCGCCGCCGCTAGCCGTGACCAATTTTGCCTCCGTCCGCTTGGGGCGCCTCTCTGTTTGCGCTCGCATCGGCCGAGCGCGCAGAGCTGGCAGCAAAAACGCAATACCTGCCCGCCAGGTCAGCGCGCGGCCTCATTGAGGGCCGTTTGTTTGCGCCAGCCAGCCAGCCCAGAATTGGAGCTCGTGGCGGCGAGTTTCTTGCGAAAGCCAATCGAGCTGCGGCGTTGGCCAATCCGAGGCCAGTTTAACAAATTAGCCAAGGGCGCTCTCTCTTTGGTTGGTCCAAGGGGGCGGGGCGGGGGCCGCGCTCAGACAATGGGCGGCTCGTTTGCTCTCCGCCAAGACTGCTCGCTCGAACCAAGTTATCTAACATCAATTAAGCTCTTGACGCCTTTGTTTGGCGGCCAACTGGATGGGGGGCTTGTTTTGCGGCCGACGAGCAGCGGGTTCAACTCGCTTCGAGGCGCCAACTTCAACTCCAAAGCTGGAGCTCGGGGATTGCAAGACAAACAAGGGCGTAGCTTGATTTGGACGCCCCAGCTTCATTTGTCCCAAACTCGCCGCCGGCCCCAAAACTGCCGGCCTCCAAGCCCAGCTCTTCCAGCAGCTCACCTGGCCGCCCGCCTAGCTGGCGCAAATCTCATTGCCAGCCAAACTAATTAATCAATTCGTTGGCTGGCCTCCTTTTGGCCGCGACTCTCGCCGCTTTCACTCTAACTCTAACATCCAATTCCAACTTCACGTCCACATCCACTCTCGCTGCTCTGCTTTGCAGGTTCAAGTTCGGGCGGCGGGCCCTTCCTGTTTCTCTTTCTGTTTTTGTCATTGGCGCTCGAGAGTCCGATGGCGCCGCCTCAACGCCACTCGCCTGGCGCCCCCCCCCTCCTCTCGGGTCCACCCAACGCAAACTCGATCACGACCACATGTGCAGCCAATCAGACGTCAGCCAGAGAGATTGGCCAGAGGAGCCGAAATAGTGCGCCTCGTGGAAGGTCGGCGCCATTGTGTTTTTGGGGCGCAGGGTGTTTGGGAGTGTTCGGTGGACAGCTAACACGTTAGCCCGTTGCCTTTTGTCAACAGCTTGCAGGGACTCGGTCAAGTAACATAAACAATCTGCCTCTATCTGCCAATCTAGCCGCTGGCCCATCCGCCTCCACAAGCAAGCGCAGCCGGGTGATGCAAAACAAAAACACTGGGATCTAAAACATTTTTTAGCCAACTCGACCTCTGGCCGCCTTTGCGGGTTCAGCAATGCAGCCAACGTGTCCAACTTGGGCGCCGGCCTCAAAAGCAGCGAGCAATCTCGCTTTAGTGTGCCGTTGCAAAATTGAACAACATGGGGCGGAGGCAAGTCGCGCTTATTGCGCAATAAGGCCGCTGTCAATCGTCACCCGCTTGGCCGCCAATGTGGGCCAGCCGTTATCTCGCGCGCCCGGCTCCCTCCAAGGCTGACGCTTGAGCTTTGCCGCTTGGCTGCCGCTAGATAAGATCGACCATTGCGAGACTGGCGAATGCGAACCCCGGTGGTCGTTGTTTTGACGTCCGTCAGCCCGCTAAGCTCGCCCATGGTTGGCCAGCGGTTTGCCAGAGAGAAGCTAGTTTGCGACTACGAGTGGGCGGCCGGAATAATCTCGTCACAATTATTTAGCCCGACAATGTTGTCCGCCAGTTGGGCCGCTTGGAGCCAGTTTGCGCCCGCCGAGCGCGAGGAGGCTGAGGCAGCTAGGGGCGAGGTGGCGCCCATTATGCGCCCGCCGCCGCCGCCGCCGTCGGGCCCCAATAATGTGGAACAATCTGCGCGCGCCACCTGACTCGGCCGGCGGCTCCAATGAAGCTAGCGCTGCTGGCATCCAGCGGCGAGCGGACTCTAGCGGCTAGAGTGGCGGCGTTAGGGTGAGAAGGTCGGGAAACAATATGTTAGCTTAGGAAGTTTATTACTCTGCGTTTGCGGCCAAAGAGGCGCCACCAAGGCAGCTTGGCAGCGAAAAGCAATGCAAAACTCTCGCTAGACCCTCCTTTCCGTCCAGCCGGCCGCTATTGCTGGCTTCGAATGGCGACCAAACGAAGCGAGCTGGTGTTCTTCATCGACTCAATAATATCACAAACCTCCTCGTTTCGCTTGTTGCGCAAGTTGGAGCCGTTCCATTCAACTATCTCATCGCCCGCTCTCAATTTGCAAACAATATTCATGAGCCCGCCCGGCACCACATGCTCTACAATGGCCCCAATTTGGCCGTCCTGCGTTGGCCGGCCGCCGCTCAAATGGAAGCCGAGCGCCCCATTGTACAGTTCCAAGTCTTGCCGGCTGATCACAATGTAACCGATCAAGTATTTGTTGTCCGCCGATGGTTCCCACGAGCAGGTTGAGGTTGTGCGAGTGTTTGTGGTCGAGGACTGGAGGCTGTAGCGGCGCAACAGATTTAAGTTGGGCGAGTTTGAGTTCCAAATGGAGCCCGAATCTGCGCCGCTCGACCAGGGTGAGCTCATGATGCCTCTTCACCTCTATGGCTAGCTGCCCTAATTATGAGCGATGTTTCCCGTCTGCTGGCTTAGAATTGGCTTGGCTCGAGTTGGACAATAGCGAGTTTTATCGCAAGGGTTTGGCCTGGCTCTGTGGACCACGTGCGATTCATGGGCGGCCAGCTCAGCTAGGCGGGTCGCTCAGGCCGGCGGGCTGCAGCCGCGTCGCTTGGGCGCGCCAATGCTCGTGCGCAGAGGTGCCCTCAAGAGCGGCGATTCAGACGGCAACGTTCAACGAACGAAGCCGTCTGAAACTGGCTGGCGCGCTTGGAGTGCAAAACTCGCTAAAACGCAACACTGGCGGCGAGAGCGAAATTGTCGCAAATGATCGATTCGAGCTCGTTGAGATGCGTGCGCGCGGCAGCCCGTCTGACGTCGTAAGCGGCCACAGCCAGACGCTTGGGATTGGCCGCTCGAAACTTCGAACAGGCCCGTCAGAAGTGCCTTTCGAGCGCGCCGCTTGCACAGGGCGGCGGCGCCCAATCTGACACTGTGTGCGCCTCTAGCCACCGAGCGGCTCGCCTGCTCGCTCGCTCGCTCGCACAAGCCGCACGCTGGCCACTTCGAAGGCGGGCGAGCGCGCGCAGGCGCCACCGCGACTCGCGCCAGCGGCAAGCCAGCCAGGCAGCCGGCGCTGAGCTGCGGGGCGCGCGGCCGTTTGCGCGCTTGAGGCGGGAGCAGCCAAGCCGGGCTCGGGTCAGGCCGCTGCAACTGGGAGGCCTGCGCAAAGGGGGGCCAGCCGAGAGTGTGGGCGCTAAAACGACAACTGTTCGCGGGCGGCGCATTGGGCGCGAGCGCGAGAAGAAATGCAGCTCACGCGTCGTTACAGGGCAATGAGTGGAAAGGGTTGCGAGCTGGCGGGCAAATGCGGCGCCAGTCGGCGCAAAGGGCCGAGCAGAGTTGGAGGGGAGCGCGAGAGGCGAGTTGGTTGGCCGCGAGAAGAGAGGAGGCGGAGGAGGCGGAGGGCGAGTTTTTGGAGAGAGCCGGCTCGGCTTACAATCAGCGCCCATCGAGCAGCCAGGATCCAAAGTCAGCAGCGGCGGCAGCAGCAGCAGCAGCAGGCGCCGCCGCCGCCCCCGCGCCTTGCTCAGCCAAGCTAGCGCTGGAGTTTGAGTTTGGGCCCGAGTTTGATCGCGGGCTTGAGCTGGGGCCGGAGCTTGAGCTTGAGCTTGAGCTCGAGCGGCGAGAGGAGCGGCGGCGGCGGCGGCGCTTCGAGCGCCAGTGGAGCGCCAGAGGTAAGCAATCTGATTGGGCCCAAAATGAGCCGGCGAGCGCGCGCGAGCTAGCAAAGTCCATGGGCTCGGCCTCGCATCAGTTCGGGCTGAGCGGGGAGGAGTTTGGCCTCCCTCCATCGGCGCTCCAACGGCGAAAGCTGGTTGCCGGCGGCCAGCCAATGAGCAAAGTGCTGGCCCATTCAACATCAATGCTGGCCAACGACAGCTACATTGCGGGCATGTCGAGCGACAGCGAGCTCACGAGCGGCCAGAGGCACCACCATCGGCCCTACTCAAGCCAGTCGCGCGTCTACCACGCCCATCCGGCCCCAAGAGCGAGCGCGAACGTGCAGCAGCAGCAGCAGCAGCAGCAGAGTTGCTCGCGGATGTCCCGCTACTCTGATTCAGCGGCCAGCAGCAGCAGCAGCAGCGGCTACCCGCTAATAAGCGAACAGGCGCCCGCAAGTCTGGCCGAAAGCAATCAGCAGCAGCAGCAGCAGCAAAGGGACAAGGAGAAGCAGCGCTACCAGTATCTCGGCCAGCAAGCCTCAGTGTCGGCGGCGGCCAGCATGGCGCCCGTCTACGCGCTCGGCCCGCTCGAGCAGCAGCTCGCGCCGGCCAACCTGCTCAAGCAGCAGCAGCAGCAGCAGCTCAGACCCAAGACGGGCCGCCAGCTCCCCCAGCGCCCATTCAAGCAGTCCGCCTCCATCGACCAGCGCGCGCCAAGCCACTACCAGCAGCTGCAGCGACTGCCGCAAAGTGCAAACCCCGACCTCGACCCAAGCGGCGGCTACCTGGAGCAGCAGCAGCTCGTCCAGGCCCAGCCGCAACAGAGTTTGCTCGCGGCCGAGCAGCGCCTCTGCGGCCAGGCGCGCACCCTGAGACACCAGCTGGACTCCATCGAGCGCCAAGCGGCCGAGTTGGGCCTCTACGAGGGCGAGCAGCCTAGCGCCGGCCTGCCGCCCAGCGCGGGGCGGCCGCACTCGGCCGTCCGCCGGCCAGCCGCCGCCGCCTCCATGGAACAGCTGAGCCAGGAGCGCTACAGCCAGGCGGACCTCAAGCAGCAGCAGCAGCAGCAACTCGAACACCACCGCCAAGACCTCTTCGCCTCGCACCAGGCGGCCTCGTCGCCCGTCGACTGGTTGCCGCCCATGCCACTCGCAAGCCACCAGCTCCACTTGGCTCGCGCGGACACCCAAATGCGACACACCTACTCGGTGGACCACTATGCTGCAGCGAGCCAGCACTTCTCGCCCCTGCGCCAGTACGCAGACCACTACCAGAGCCAACTGGCCTCCTCCGCCCACAGCTCGCCCGTCGGCGGCAGTGGCGGCGGCGGCGGCGGCTTCGAGTCGCCCATCCATCATCATCATCATCATCAGCTCCAGCAGCAGCAACAGCAGCAGCTAGCCTATCAGCTGGCCTCCAAGGACGACCAGCAGTTCCTTGCAAACAAAACGGGCCGCATCCTCGCCCAGGAGCAGCAAGTGTTTCCATCGAGTTGCCAGCTAACGCAGGATTCCAGCCACCAGAGGCAGCCGGGCGAGGCTGGCCAGCTTGCGGCCAGGCAGCTGGCAAGCTCGCTCGGCCAGCGCAAAACTCGGCTCCACCACCAGGGAAGCAGCAGCAGCAGCAACAACAGCCAGAGTGGCTCGTTGCAGTTGAGCAACTTGGATGTGAGCAGCAAGTCCTCCTCTGCCATCGACTACCAGCGAGCCAGCGGCTCGAACCTGGCCCACTACCAGCAGCAGCAGCAGCAGCAGCAGGTGCAGGTGCAACACTCGCCCAAGCACATCTACGAGCAGCAATTTAAACACGCGCCCCTCAGGAGGGGCCTCACCTCCGCCCTGTCCGGCCTAGGCAGCAGCTCGTCGACCTTGAACGAAGCGGCGGATTTGTCATCCTCGCAAGCAATAACAAGTGCAACCCAGGGCTACATCGCCAGCTCGCATGGATCTGCCAAGAGGGTAAGTGAGCCGGCTGAAATGGGCCCGCAATGGATGCCGCCGCAACCCCGCCTTGGGCCGTCCCGCACTGGCGGCGGGGATTTGCGCTTGCCGGCCGGCCGGCTAACGGGAAAATCGACTAATATGTGACTAACCTTTCGCCATTAACGCTAAATCGTAACGCACACACACACACACGCACAACTTGGTCCTTGCTATCGTCTGGCGGCGCGCCGCTTATTACGTAACCAAACAAAATTCATTAGTCTGCCTTGCGTGCGGTCTCGCCCTCCACAACGAGCGCCACCATCGACTCCACCACGCCCTCTAGCGGCGCCGGCCAACACCATCTGCCGAGCTCCTCGAAGGAGAGCGCGGGCGGAACGAGGAGCGAAAGCTCAACCGGCCTCCCGATTGGAGCGAGCAACAATTCGAGCCTAACGAAGAAGAGCAATAGTGCAACTCAACTCAGCATGACAGGTGAGCGCAGAAATCTAGGTCTTAGTTGCTTGCTCCCAGCAAGGTTCTAGCGCCACAGAGGGGGCGCGCACGCCAAAGCTGCCCCCCCCCTTCCGGATACCTGGCGCCTAGCTGAGCGGCCGAGGGGGGAGGGAGGGGTGGTAATCTAATTATGAATGTAATTGGCGGCGGCAATGGAGAGATAAATTTGTTTCAACAGCTACGCTGGCCGTTAGAGCAATCATGGCGGCCACTCCGCCAGTGGCCGGGCGGCCGGCGTTAACTCAGAGGCCTGAACCCAACTAACAAGCCCCATCATGGTGTTGCCCAAATTTCTAGGAACCAAAAAGAGGTTAGGCTTCAGGAAGAAGCAGGTGACCTCGTTCAGTGTTCATAGGAGCGAGGAGGTGGCGCCCCTAGAGGCTAGACATCTAGTCAAGCAAGGCAGCAGCGTCAGCGAGGGCGACAGCAGCATGAGCGGCGACAGCTCCTCCAGGTAAGCTGGCGCTCACTGATTGAGGCGCCTAAGCAGAAAGTTGGCCCAACTGGACTAGATTAAATCCGCCACTTCGGCTAACCAATTACTCTGAGCGCGTAACGCTTCCACTCTAACAAGCCTCCGCCTCTCGTGTCCCACGTGCCGCGCAAACACAACCCACAGAAGCTGGTCGAATTCAAACTTCAGGCAACAAACATCGGACGAGATCGCCTCCATGAGCTTCATCGAGGGCTTGGGCAAGGGCCAGATGATCTCGCGCCAGGGGCTTGCGTCGCCCTATTTAGGTGATATACAATTAAGTTTATGTGATAGACGCGGTAACCTGGAGATCGAGGTGATAAGGGCGCGAAATTTGCAAGCTAAAACGAACAAGATTTTGCCCTGTAAGTAGAGGAGCGCGCTCATTTAGGGAAACCAATACAGATTCGGCCAATTCAATGGAGCGAAACATGAATCAAACTAACTGTAACCTTTGTCCGCAGTCACCTATGTCAAGTTGTATCTCGTTAAGAATCGAAAGTGTCTAGCCAAAGCAAAGACAACACTGTCCAACAAGCGAACGCTGGACCCTCTATTTCAGCAGCAGCTCACCTTTCACGAGGATTATCATGGTTGCATACTGCAGGTGAGTGCGCGGGCGCCTCTATAGCATGGCCACTGGCGCCCTTTCCAAATACTAACCTCCTCCTTCCTCGCCTATCAATCAAACCGGCCATCAACAAACTGATGTAAATGGACACAAACAGAGCATCATTTGGGGAAACTTTGGCAAGATGGATAAGAAGAACTTTATGGGAATTGCGCAAATTAGCATAGACGATCTGGAGCTCAGTGATACGGTTATAAGCTGGTACAAGTTATTCTTGCCCTCGTCGCTCCAAACTTTGCCCTCGAAATCGTTGCGCCACACGCTCTTGTCGAACTCCAGCGAGAGCTTCACAAACAACTCATGAACTTGCTAGGCGGTTGGAGGTTAGAAACTGTTTGCAGGTTGTTACATTGTTAGCCTGCCCACTGCAAATGGTTGCAATAAATGCGTTTACAGAGAAAGAGAGAGAGAGAGAGAGAGAGAGAGAGTGAGATGGTGAGCCAACTTCTGGCTTTGAATTGCGAGTTTTGGTTGCCCGGTTAATGTTTCAATTCAATTGTTGCTCCTATTCGAACGCGCAATGGCCGGCTCAGCCCAGGGAGGAGGCCGCGCTAGTTGAACTCACTCGCAACCAAGGAGGAAGAGCCAAGAGTTTTGGTTCGAGGCGGTTCAGGCGGCGCGAGCATATTTCATCCATTGGAGGCGGTTGAAATTCGATTAATGGCAACCAGGCGGCCCAAAGACGTTGGATGGGAGGAAGGAAGTTTGGTTGGTGGAAAAAGATTATCCACTTTGGCTTCACTCAATTGATTCGCCTCTTCCGCTTTGCTGCGGCCTTGCGCCCTCGTCGGGCGGTTGCTTTGCTGACGCGCCTCCAAGTTTTGCTCTGATTTGTTTATTGCGAGCAGTTGAACGCCGCTTGCTTTGCTCGGCAAACTGCATCCGCCGGGCGACAGTCTACTTTATACAAACTAGAGCGCGCGCCTCTCATTAAACAGTCATTTGCCGGCGACCCATCCGAGGGAGGAGCCAGCCGAACGGCATCAATCAAAGGCTGCCACTGACAAGGAGCGAGCGGCGCGCCGATCGGCCACTTCCGACTTGGGGCCAGTCGTGTGCCATAAATTGAATCCGGCCAGATTTAAAGCCCAAAGTTCCACTCGTGAGAGTCGGCTGAGCGGAGGGAGGGGATTGTTCGAGAATCCTACTCGTCCTGGAGGCTAAGCTGGCGCTGTCGTCAGGATGGGCCGAGTGCGTTTTTTCCTGCAAGCCGGCCAGCCATCGAGCCAACCAACCAGCTAGCCAGCCTGCCTGCCTGCCCGCCCGCCCGCCCGCCCGCTCGCCATCCATCCAACCGGCCAGCCAGCCAGCCAGCCAGCCAGCCGAGGAGCAGGCAAACCGGCCCAACTGGCGCGCTAACAAGCGCCACTCGCAAATTGCACAAGTGTCAAATTTCAACCATTGTCTCGCAACAACAAACCAATCGGCACTGGTCTAAAACTCGCTATAGACCGACTAGATCCTGGTGCCTATATGCCTCGGCCGAAGGCAAGCAAGCGAGAGCGCCCAACTGGAGTGCATGCACAGAGAGTGCGCGCCCGCTCTCGCTCCAAACCCACAACCAACAGTGTCCGCACCAGCCACTCCTCCCATTCGTGCGCCTAATTCCCACTGAGCAGCCAAAATCAGACCCTCCAATCCTCGAATCACTCTTGCGAGCTCTCCCAGGAGACCTCAATCGGGCGCTCGTGTAACAAGATGAAATACAGCGTTGAACAGATCCAGTGCATTTGCAAGGCCATCCTGTCCACCGCCCAGTTCTGTGGCCCAACTGGCTCCTCAAATTCAACCTGTTCCTCAAGCCCTAGCTCGTCCATCCAGTCGACGCCCAAGCTGGCGGAACACCAACTCGGCGCCAACGATGAGTCTTCGCCTCTCGGCCACCAAGGCTACCAGGGCCAAGCGACCAGCCTGCAGCAGCAGCAGCACCAGAATGGATTCAACACTTGCCAGAGCTTCAGCTCCAATTCTGAGGGACAAAACTCTCAATCCTTCGAGCCGCTAACAACCATCCACGCAACCTCAGCCTCCAACATAAGCCAGTATCAAGCACTTCAATCCACCTCGAACGGCGCTCTCTATGGCTCGCAAATCTGTTCCGCCGTCTCAAGCCACCTGAGCAACATCGACAACAAATATCTCAATTTCAAGAATCAGTTCGATCGAAGCCAAAGCCGCGATTGTAACTCCTACATCGAAAAGCTAAGCAGATTTTTAGCCTCGTTGAGTGCGCAAGAGCGCCAGGCAGGTGGGCCCATCGTCCGAAGAGCTGAGGCTCATGTTGCTTTCTCTAAATGTGATTTCAAAACCTTGTACGATATTCTAGAGAACAACAAGTTTGAGCCCCAGCATCATCTTGAGCTACAAAAGTTTTGGTACGAAGCACATTACAAGGAATCGGAGCGACTTAGGGGCAGATCGCTGGGCGCCGTGGACAAGTATAGAATTAGAAAGAAGCATCCACTTCCTAGGGGAATCTGGGACGGTGAGGTGACGGTTTATTGTTTCAAGGAAAGATCCAGGAACACTTTGAAACACTGTTATCTTAGAAATCCCTACCCATTGCCTGATGAGAAGCGAGCGCTTGCAAAGAAAACCGGCCTCACGCTAACGCAAGTGGGTAACTGGTTCAAGAATAGGAGACAACGCGACCAGAAACCACTGTCGAAAGCTCCCCCGCTGCTCCCCATGAAGCATTCAATCCAGGCACATGCTCCCTCCATGATGATGGGCCACCATACTGGAACATTAGCGGACCAGCAACATAGAGCCAACACGAGGGTTGCCCTCTACTACAACAGCTGATTATCATATGCGACAAACATCAGTTCAAAACTGGACTCCAACTTTGGGTTAGAGCTTGGGCAGCCTTCAATCGGCCAAGTTGGTCCTCAATCTGCTTGATTTCGCGCGCAATCTCACCTGTTCCCTGAACGGCATTTATCAACTGATCACAATTCTCGTGCATCGTGCCTAGTAATCTGTAACATTCGCTTCTCCAGGCATCGTTTTTGGAATTCTTCAACAGGAGCAGGGAGAGTTAGAGGATGGATAAACAAGCGGACGACAAGTAACCAAAAACAAACCATGATTGTAATTCACGTACTTTCAGAATTGTGTTCTCAACCAACGTGAAACTCCTATCTAAGCGGCCGCTAAGGTTGCCAACTTCCCTCTGCAGCTTTCTGGTATCGAGCACAATTTTACTCAGCTCTTGGTTCTGCTTCTCGACCTTTTTAGTAACATCCATTATCATCTTTATGTAAGCGGCCCTGTTCATGCCAGTCCTCTCGCGCTTCTTGATTTCATCGAGCCTAAATTTTAGCGCCTCTATGATCTCGTAGTTGGAGGTTATCTTTTTCCTCTTCTCTTCAATGCTCAGACTCCGAGATCCTTCGAAAATATCGGCCATCGTTTAGATATTACCAGACTAGAAGCATCCAATAGACGAGGTACGCAGTTCGGTCTTGATGGCCGGCAAATCCTCGTACAAATGCGTCATGCAAGTGTAGCAGACAATTGGACCCTTTAGTGTTCGCCGACAGTTGGATATCTGTCCGCTTGCACGCCTATTTGCCCGAATCGTATGTACTCACGACTAGAGTAAATAACATCGTCAGGTTCGGATACAAAATGTCAAAGCCATTGATGGAACCAAAAAGATGAAGTTGAGAGTCCAGTAGAGTCCAAAACTGCTTTGAGCTACCCTATTTGTAGCAATAAAGCATCTAAATTGTTACACATGTGAGAATTTACTAAGGTTTTGTGAAGTGTTTATTTCTGTAACGAGGCTGCACACATTTCATTGTTTACCATCAACCAGCAAAGTCCAATCCAACATCGAGCGTATCCATCAGGCTACTCTTCGATTCGACTCCCGTTGATCGCGAATATGACTCAAGCCACAAAACTACGTTCCAAGTACCCTTTAGCGTTCAAGAAGTGCATACCAGAGGCACTGCTCTATGGCCGATGCCTAACTAGTTCAGCAGAGCTCAGAGCTGGGGAGTGCGACAAAGAGTTCAAGGTCCTGAATGACTGTTTCAGAAAGTTTATTCGAAATCACTAACATTCGTAGAAGGTATGCTATGGTACATGATATTATACATATATATACACTGGGTGTAGGGATGGATGGATAAGATCAGGAGTAGAATCGGTGCGTTCAAATGTGCAAGTTCACCAGGTACAGAGGTCGCTTAGGGAATGATTTTAGTTAAAAAATAAATATCCTATCACTGACTCTTGTGGTTAGTTGTGGTTGTTGTCGACTGTTCTCGTTGTTGCTGCAAGAGTTCTTGTTGCTGCTGCTGCTTCTTTTGAAGCTGCTGTTTCGTGTAGGTTTCCTTGTAGAAGGCTGCGAACAAAGCGAAAAACATACCCGCAATCGCAACACCAGTCAATGAAAGTACCCTCGGATAGCCACAGTTTGGCGTCAAGGCTGCCACAGCAAAGTGGAGTCCCAGGATGATGAACTGGATCAATTGAATTGTGGTAACATATTTCTTCCACCACAGGTAAGGCTTCACCGAGTCAAAGGTGCTCAATATGTAGTACGTGTACATGATTGTGTGAACCAACCCATTTACGATAGGAAACATGGCGGATGAACCACCCGGTGCAAGCTTGAAGTAAAACCATGTCATCAATAGGACAAACGAGTGATGGAAGACGTGCAAGAATGTAATCTGACGGTTCTTTTTCCTAAGGCAAATCCAAAGAGTGTCAATTAGTTCCAATATGCGCGAGTACAAAAATATGTGACAAATATTGATATGCTCCAAAGCCTTTGGGCTTCGGTCGTTTTCACTGACAGGCTGTTGGGGGCGCGAGGAGTTTTAGAATGGGGTCAGTTTTGTGGAATACAAGTTAACAGTGCAAGTCACTTGGTGAGTGTTTGTAAAACTTACAGAGCAACCGAGACTGTCGTAGCCCCAATTCAGCAACGAGAAGTGGCGCTTCAAGAGCCAAACGTTGAGCAAGAGGATGAAGGTGTTGAAGGCGCGCACTGTCCAGACTAAGTTGAACGGTTTCCTTTTCCTCATTAGTCGCTGTGGTCCAAGGTCGTAGCAGAAATATACATAGAAGGCCGAAATGAGTAGAACCTCCCAGGGGTTGTCCATAAATCGTAGCTCGGCTACACGCTTGTCGCCATTCACTCTGAAGAAGTTTTCAATGGCCGCAGCGGGCGAGAAGCTGGTTGCCGAGGACATGGTGCTACCGGGTCGGTTTTCTTCCTGTCTCGGTGCTCCCTCCTCCCTTCTTCTCCTGATTTCTTGATGTCTTCTCAACTCGAGTATCACCCTCTTGAGCTTCTTTGCACTTGGCCTTAATCAATAACAGTCTCGATCTTGAATGAAATGGGTGTTCAGCCACAGTTGGCCCTCACTCAAGACTCTTTGCGCTGGGCAGCCGGAGAGCAGAGCGCTAACTGTAGGTGTGTTATTAATTCTAGCGTCATTCTTTGGTTCTGGAAATCGTTTGCGAAAATCTCTCAGAGTTAAATTTTGTGGAGCCAGGTGAGCGTAGCGCTGTCGCCAATCAGGCTGCCTTAAACACGATCAAATTGCATTTTTGTCTGATAGGACTCATTCGGACTCTACTCTACTGCAGCTCGCCTCCTCCTCTCTCGACTCTCGCGCGCTCTCTAGAATCTCAATAGTCTCCAACAGTGTGCCAGGTTGGGTGATTACAATGCAATTCTGGCTAACGAAAAATTAGATTTTAGCTGAAATCAGGGTGGAGTCTGTGAGTTTAATCCCTGAAATGCAGCACACATCCCTGGCTTTCCCCCTTTTCTCCCATCTCTACAAACTAGGCATGCGCACTGGTCGCCCGCCAGTCTCTGGCAAAGGTGAATGCAGTTCGCGCATCAATCGGTACAAATTTAGCGCTCGCCTTCAGGCGTCGAAATCTGAAGCAAGTAGCCTAAAATGCATTCAACTCGAACCCAAGATTTGGGTTTGCTATTGCGTGATGTTTTCGAGAGCACTGCAATTTGATCGCCTCAGAAGGGGCAAGCGAAAGACTGAGCGCGGCTCCCCGCACTCACTTGTTGTCGCGCCCCTTGGGCCGAGCTAGCGCCAAATTAGAGGCGTACCAACCTTACGAATGCCGCCGATCTCCATGTTCCCACTTCTCGCAGCCCAATATTATCAGGCCAAATTTAATACAAGTCAACCAAGATTTCCAGCGCAATTTATTTATTTAACACACAAGGTGGTGCTCTATGTTTGCGGTATTGGCACAAAATAAGGAATGCTGGAAAGGGAAAGGAGGGGAGGCGCTGACTGATGCACGCAGAAAGAGGCGCCCCCTCCCCCAGCTAGCCTTGCCGAACTTGCCTGCTCAGCTCGGACAATACCAGCGCCCTGCCGTTATATGTTAGTACCAGGTAATTTGCGAGGCCCTCGTCGTTGGGCGCCAACTTTTGAGCGGTCAGGGCTTGTTTGCGCCGACAGAGATTTGGCCCTACCACACTCGATAGGATCGCGTGCTCTCTGATACGCCACCGGCTTTCGCGAGCTCGGCTACAGTTAGTCGAGCGGTTGCCGCGGAGTTGTCGGTGTTGTTTATTTGGTGGGTCCGCCACCCGGATTGGAATGAGAACAACAAAATCGTCCACAGATTGTACACAGGCAACATTCTCATGGAAGCGGCTGGCGCACACGCCCAAAACTCGTCCACCTGCAGACTTACCAAAGCACCTAGCGCCCCCCTCCTCTGAAACACAGACACCCAGAAGTATGTCAGATCAACTGAAGTAGCGCTGACCGAGTTGGCAAAACTGAGTGCAATACTCGAAGTGGCCGTGCGACGAGTCATGACGGGACAACCTGACCCACAATTCTCCTTATATGAACGCGGCCAATAACTCTGATCAAGCCTAACTTTGGCTGCTTCCCAGTCTGCCCAATTAGCAGCTCGAATGAAGCGTATCTATGGGATGAGTTCTGAGCGCTTGGTTTGCGTTCAGTCACGGTGAGTGGCATCTAACGGCTCAATCTGTACAGTTATTATCGGCGACTGCTTTGTTTGGTTGCCATTTGTCGAGCCTCCAAGCTGATCAGAGAAGCCAACTTTAGCACCTCCGTCTATTCTCGGAGAACCGTTCATCGGTACAAGTATCTGTCATAGCTGTAGAGCCATTGAGCCGCAAATAGGAACTACCACTGGTATCGCTGAGATATCAGTCTCAAGCATGAGCCCAACTTCAAGAGATCCCCTCTCTCTCTGAGTCCCTCTTTGGCTGAGAACATTGCCCAAACTCGTTGGAACCATTAAGTTATGCTCAAAACTAGCAATTCGAACGTTTATCACTCGCCGAGCTACCATAATTGGTTCAAAATAGCGCCGGGACACCCCGAGCGAAGAGCTAACTAGCCGGCTCATTCTAACGACTAAACTCCCGATTCAAGCTGACTCCAAGCATCGCCTAATTGGCTTGAGCTACGCATTTCGCACAAATAGGCTCCATGGTTTCACCTGAATGAACACACGTCACCATGGCAAGCTTCATCGGGCCTCGAAAGAGATTCCGCAAGAGGCCGCAGTTTCCCATCCGAGCGAGCCATTGATTGAGCCAGTCCAATATCCGGTCTGGACAAAAATGGAACACAATCACGAATATCACTACAGCTAAACTGCTCGCAAGGAGCACTGTTATAACCGTCTCTGGTTCTTCCTCCGTCGCCGAGGGTGTCGGTTGATCCGATCAGTTTTGCCACTCGAAGACGTTATCATAGGATAACCACAGCAGCTAGAAAAATATAACCTGTCCGATGTACAGTATTGCTAAACAAGATCGTTCACCAAGCAATTGCTGAGTTACCGTCAAATGCCTCGCCCCACTCACGCGCATGGACAAGGCCGAAATCGAGAGTCTCGCTCGACGCACGAAATCTCTCAATGGCCCTTGAGTAGAACATTCAGATTTGAGACCAGAAACGATTGGTTAGCTCTCGGCTTTTGTCTTGCACGCTCAATTTTACTTTTAATCTCAGATCGCCATTGCTTGCTTTAGCTTTCGTCTTGGAACCGGGTTGATCTTGAGAAAATACACAAAATTAAAAGCGGGTAGAGGCCGAAGGTCGCGCATTGATGGATGGACAACGATGGTCGTTCTGCCGCCTGCCCACTATCGGCTGTCGATCAATCGAGAGATCAAAATATGGGCCCACTTCTAGTAGTAAACTTGCAAACTTAAAAACAACGACCATTAAGTTGATCAGGTGGTTTCCTGTTTGCGATTTCAACAACAACCTTCCGCGCATTCAACACTAGTTGCGAGCCCTCAAGTTTCTCTGGCTCCACGAGGGTAGCGAGTCTTACAAAGGTAAAGGGCTGTTGGACTACCGCCTTTTCGCGAGCAAGCTAAATCGAAAACACTACCTAGTTGTCACACGCAAACACAATAGCCCGCCGAGCGGATTCTATTTCTAGTTTGTTGCCAATTTAGGTAGTTGACAGCAATCGAGCTAGTTTGAATGTGGTGTGACTCGTACATGCAGCGGATTTGATTGTTCTTTCAAGTGCTCAATCTGTAACAGACACCCACTTGTGATCCGACTCTTGCAGGCGATCCGTGGACTTATGCCAGTAATACAATATTATTTCAAACACATCATTACTCTCCGTTTAAACAGCCTCCAGAATTTCGACAGCTTAGCTTAGCAAGGTCGAAGAATCCCAGTTTAGCTCAGGCAATCGTTTTCATGTCGTTTGTTTATTTATCACCAGATATGTTAAGCATGCTCGAACTTGTCCGCTGATGGCTCATGTTCGGGAGCTCACATCTCAGTCTTGACTATAATAACAAGTAGTCTTTATAACAGTGTGGACGGAATGACCTCCATAGTTTGCAGTCAAGTCCATGATTGTGATCAATCGGATCGAGTTGAATAGTTGGTGACGAACTCCTCGAGTACGTGCATGATTCGTCTTGTGCGGGCGAAATCTATGGCTTCATAATTGTCGTCTATAGTGTGCCATACTCTCGGAAAGGGGTGCGCTAATAGCGATAGGATAGGTACTCCACGTTGCTTAAACGGAACGTGATCGTCTTCGATCATGTCCAGAGGAATGTGCCGTCCTTTGAATGCCAACTCTCGGCCGATTTGAGCCGAGGACAAGCCGCTCTTGGATAGATGTGACCGCTCGTATTTCTGTAAGGCATTGTAATGGTGCTTCAGCTGCCGATTGTACATAACGAAAGATGTGTCCGTTGTGCCAATCAGATCAAGCAAGATAAACAACTCAATTCTACTCAACTCGTTCTTCCCATTACCACACTCAGGTGGGGCCGGCCGCTTGTCCCATTTCGCTGCCAGGTGACGTGATCCGTACAATGAATCAGTTGGACTCCATTGAACGAATGCCTCCTCCCCATCGAAGAATATGAAACTCAGGCCGAGACTAGAATTAACGTTTTCTCCTCCAACGTTCGACGATTCGCGGAAAGAGTCTTTGAAAGTTTCTGACATCTTGAGCAGCATAGCACAAGGCACAGCTGAATCTATTGCACCCAAAAACCCGTCCATCATCTTGGAATCATAATGGCACGCTAAGACCAGTTGCCTACATGCAGTTGGGTTGCTGTACGCAATTATGTTGGCAAAAGTTATGCTGCCAATCGGTGTAGAAGTGGTGAATTCGTCTAGATCAACATGGTAGTTGTTGGCCCTTAGTGTTTTGACAATGTACTGGATAGAGGCGCGAGATTAGCCATCTGGATGGATAAAAGAATCTCAGATTAGAAACAACATTCATTGCACTCACCTCGCGAACTTGAATATTGCCTTGGGTGCCGGATACCCGTGGGACGAGAATTTTCTTAATATGCGCATCCAAGAGGTCCTGCTTGACATTGAAGGTGTTCGCCAACATGGAAGTCCAGCTACCTAGGGTAGGCGCTATTGAGCTAGGCGGGGAACTATCTTGGTCCTTCGTCAAGCTGTCCAGCGTTACCAATTGTGGTGATTCACCGAAAACGAAGTTGCCGTTCAAATGGTGATAATTCAAATTTTGAGGCGGTCGCGTTTGTAGGGGCTAGTTGATGGTTAGATGCATTGATTGTGAGTCCTCTAGAAATCCCGAACTGGTCCGAGATAAACTTACATAATTATGGTGATTGAAACCATTATTGTGATTGCGCACAGGCTGATCAAACCCAGCACTAAGTAACGCATTCTTGCTACAGATTGCAATAACCAAAAGCAAAAATAGTACCTGTTTTGGGCTATGGTATGATCTTATAGTTTGAGATTCGCCGGCCCCAGAAAGTTGGGTCCATTCATCGATTCTTATTGAGACCCCATTACTGTCAAGCTTTATCAACCTCGTATCCTCATCAATACCTTCCCCAGTGGCCTTCCTCTTGATCGCGAAAATCGGCGATACTTTTAGTCCCGGTGATTGGATTTGCTGGCGGTTCAACAATTTGAGCGTCAGAATTTTTGGGTGAACGTTCAATGAGGTTGGGTAAACAATAATATTGGTTTCGTGCCAACAAAAACGATCGAATTTGATGCCATGTTTCCTCAACGTATCGAAAATATCACATTTATCGCGAATATGATTATTCCCTGATAATTTTTGCATCAGCGGACGAGCCGCCGATAACTCTGATCGTTGCTTAGCCTGGTGTTCGCTCTCGCCGACAGACTCTACGCAGTTCGACTCCATCTTACTTGACGCGTCTCTGCACCTGGGTAGTGTTCCTACCTACTTTCCACATGTACTTATTGTGATCGGTTCGGTTTAGCTATATCTATCATGACTGATCGGCAGGCCTGAAGTTCTAATTAGTCGCTTTAAAACTGCCTTGAAAGCGCGAGATTTTCCGGCTTAGAGAGTGGTTCTGCCACCACAGATGCCAGAGAGGATTAAGCTTCTCAAGCGTCTTCAGCGAATGCTGGCTCAAGTATTTAGGCCGATCCGCATTTTATGGTGCTGAAGCTCATCTCTGAGTCGAACTAACCTATGTTGGCGGCGGCTGATGTAGTTTCTCAGCGCGAAACCTGATCTAGACAGAACGGTCCCAAACTAACCATTTTTGTTGCGTCTTGGACGAGCGATGGCTCAAGTTTGAGACTGCGATGTTTAATACATTCTATTGTTGGCGAGCCACCTGTTGTGATCAAACGGCAAAAGTTAGTCAAGTGGTGGAACGTTTTTCTAATCAACACAATCGAGTTCAACTCCGATCTGTCACCAACAGCGAAAAACGCAGTCTTGGAAGAGCATTGTTCCTGTTGGTGAATGCACGAAAGAGACCAAATCGGGCTCCAAAAGAGCTTAGCAGTGGCAAGTTTTTGGTGCGGCTTGATTGTTTCATTTAGCGAATATCCTCTATTGTAAGCTCACTCATCATCACTCAATGGTGGCGGTGGTAGTGGTTTCAGTGGGAAGAATGAGTCTGTCACGTTTGAGCCCGAGCCAAACTGGCTGCATCTGCCCCCCTCTCCAAGTGTGCAGACGTTTGCCACCTGTCCTTGTGAATTTGATACCTCGGTTAACTCGTAAGTGTCCTCAGCACTCACTGTAGAGTCTCGAGAGATTTTTGTGGCTACATCGCTCAGCCCTTCCGCTAGCCTGTCGTGATAATCCATGATTATTTGTCCAGCAAAAGGCACGAGCACGAATACTATAATCAACATTGACCCTACACCTGCGAAAAGGACGATGAATACGTACAGAATCAGATGATGCGGCTCAAAGTCAACAGCAGAATCAGCAATACGAGCTCTTCTAGCCGGTCGGCCGAGTTGCTCTGGTCCAATTTGAGCCGGTCGCCTCAGAAAGAGTCCTTGGTCAAAGCTTTGATTTAGGTAGGCCGACCTGATCCAATCAGCGGAATGGTAGTCGCTTTGATTTTGGAAACATCCGAAGTGAGTGCTCAGGTCGTCGATGTTTATGGTTGTTCTATGATGCAGATTTGTAGAGGACGGGTTGAGTTCAACTATGAACGCGATTCTTATGTAAAACTCGTCGCCTACTTTCAAGTCGCTTAGCTTGACATTGAGCTCACGCCAAAAGTCGATCCCCATGTGTTCAATTGAGCTAGAAAGCTCGGAGGCAACTAAGTCCTCATATTGCGACTTATGGGAGGAGAGAAATGCGTTCAAATTTCTCTTCAGAGATTTAGATGTTTTGCCGTCATTAATGACAAAATGCTCTAGGGTTAAGTAGAGTTTGAAGGGCAACTTCTGAGCTGGCGCGACTTCGCCCTCAGTAACAATGTTGTAGAAGAACTTGACACGACAACCACCCTTGCCGGCCCCGTCTAGCCTCTTTAGTCTAGGCGAGTCCAAATAAAACCAAAGCACACTCTGCTCGGCTCCGCTTGGAACCTCTAGACTAAGATAATGGCCATCCTGGTTGCGCGTCGTGTGGTCTCGTTGTGGCAAGTGCCGATCTGTTGTTGCCTCCAGCGAGTGTCCTCTTTGGATTGAAATTTTGTCCGAGCGCCAACCAACCCTCGATGCTCTCCAGAACTTTGCCGTCCCAAATAGATGCTGTTCAAGCAAGTTCTTGCTCGTCGCTTCCAACGGAACTGATGCTCTGGCCGAGCCCAGATCTCTCTCATCCTCGGAAACTGGCTCAAAATTTTCTCTACCTGGAACGAGCTCGCATAAGTGCACAGATTCATCCTCGGCCTCCGAGAGCCGCCCATCGCTAACCATGCAATCATCGACAAAGTTGCATAAATGTTCCTCCTCCAAGCAAATATTATTTGAGCATTGGAATTGAGACGCCCGACAACCACCAGCGCTCGATTTATCACTCAACGAGAGGCTCCCCTTGTGTCCCCATCTATCCGGCCAAGCGCAACCTTGAAACTTGAGCCAATCTAATGCCACGAATGAGCCGCTCTCAAAGGAAAACTCTTGCTCCCACTGAGGCCAAGCGAGGGGCCCCCTTCCGTGTTCATGTAAGCTCGTTAGCTCTCTCGATATATCACCAATCTTGGCCGACTTCTTGCCAGCGAGCCCAGCTAGTTGGTTGTTGTTGTTGTTGTTGTTGTCTTTGCTTTTAGAAAAGTCTAGACTATCGTCGTCAGTCTCTATTAAGCTTGATTCAACCCTAAAAGCTAATTCAATTTGCTTTAAATGGCCCAATTCAACCATTCCAACAAGCCACTCGTTAGCTGGTTGCTGGGAGGCCGCTGAAGGCTCACTTTGCGCCCTAAATGGGACTAGCCGGCCAAGCGAATCAACGGTCTTTGACCAAACGACTTTAAACTCGGCCGAAGGTGATCGCAGTTGGCGGATCATTACTTTGAACGTGAGCTCAACTCTACCAGATCCATGCCCTTTAGTTTGGCCGGCCGACATAAAGTACTTGAAATTCAGCTTGCACATGCTGTTTGTTTGACCAAGAGGCGGAAATTTGAGCTGTCCAACTCTGTTCGTCAACTTTCCCACTTTCGGCCCCAAACTTTTGCTCCATTTTTCGCTCTCACGAACGGACGGCTCGCTATTCATCTCAATAGGCAAGAGGAGGATTTTTTCGCCAAGAATGTTGCCATTGCACTCGAGCCCATTCAATCCGCCAGGATGTCCTCCCGGCGAGTGAGCACCCGAATCCGCCCCCTCACATTGCGAGCGATTTAGGTGGCGAAGGGAATATCTACGCCAGATGTCAGAGCCACCAACGGTTTGTGTTTGGTCGTTTTCGAGGTTGCACATGCTCTGGCTAAAGTCGCACCACTCTTGCGCGCAACCAAACTCGTCCTGGCCATCCAAGCACTGCTCGGTGAAGTCGCAACGCCATTCCATTGGTATACAACGATTGTTTGCTCGACAATGGAACTCGGTCGTACCGTTGCAAGGTTCAACCTCAGCTCGCGGTGGAATCGATGTCTCGGCAACACTCGTAGCCATTGCCTCTTTGTGGAATTGGAAACCAGAGCATGTTGTCGCTAGGAGCAGAGCACAAATAGATGCTAGTCGAGTGGGTTTTGTTGTTGCTGCTGCTGATGATGATGATTTTGCGCCATTAACAAGTGGCAAAGGCTCCATTCTCGTCTCAAGTGTTGAAGGAGAGTGCGTGTCAAATTTGCTTTTGCTTGCTCGCAAACAACCTGGACGCAAGTTGTCGCTTTACAGTGACTATTTTGCATTCGATGAAATTACGATATGAAATGTTGTTGCTGTCAGTGTTATTGGAAAAGTTGAGAGATTTTGGTTAGCCAGCAATCTGATCAATCAGATCGATCTCGGCCACCAGAGGCTCTTGTTCTGCCGACTCCGCAGCCAAGCTCAGGTGCAAACCCATGTTGGCGGGCAATCGCCGCCAGCAGCTTGGCTGGCCGACTGCAGAGGGTGGCCAGCTGCAGTCGCTTGTCAGGCTAATGCAAGCTCGAGCGTGTTGGAGGCAGAATGGTGGCATTGGAATGAGCGTTGGATGGGAGAAATCGGGAGCGAGGCAATTTCGATTGCAACGTCTGGTGTTTGTTTGCCTATGGCCGACTGTTTGCGTTCAAGTCGGCGGCAAATTGTATCCTAGATACAAATTAAAAAACTCTCCACTCTCAGGGGCCAAATGAAAGCTGCACTGAGCGCCAAATGAGCCCGCCAATCTGGCGCAAAAATCAAGCTCCAAACGTCGGCCAAAGCTGCAAGTTGTTTGGGTGCGCCCGCTTCCGGCCATGGGGTTCCAATTAGTGTGTTCACTCCAGTCGACGGTTGCGGCTCTAATTGCTGCAAGCTGAGACTAGCGAGTATCTTGACGACCAAGCCGAGCGGAGAGGCAATTTAAGCCGACAAAACAATGCGACTCTTGGCCTCGCTTGCGCCCAGGTGATCCAGTCGGGTTAATGAATTAATTAATCGATCTAGCCGCTAGCAAACGCAAATGCGGCCGGCCGTTAATACGCCGCTAGATGCAAATGCTGTGAGCAAGTTTAGATCTCCTCATTGTGTGCAGCCGAATGAGCTTGGGGCCGGCAAGCGATCGGTTGCGCATTGATTGTTTTGGAAGCAGAGCAGTTGGGCCGGCAGCATGAATCATCTGCTCCAGGTGGTCCGCTTGGTTTGGTCGGCAGGCTTGCGCTCAGCCTCAATTTGGCGCTCAATCCTGTCCAAATCACTGCAACGAGAGGCGCGTTTGGGTGGGGAGGGTTAGAGTTCGGGTAGGATACTTGCGGCTCACTTGCTCTGGTCGTCCGGCCACCCGAAGGCCAACACGGCGAGCGAGTGCATCCAGCTGGAGGACGCTCGGCAACAACTGGGCCGAGTTGGCCAATAAACTTGCAAACAGACTCCCTCGCGCCCCTCTGGTCAAGCTTGTAAATTGATGTGGAAGCAATCAAGTGGTGGCCAGATGTCGTCGTTTGTCAGTTAGCGCGAGCTTTCGCCGGACAAATCAAGCCCATCGTGTGTCCACGAGCTGCCAGCGCCAGCTGAGAGGCCTCCGCGCGTAAACCTGGCCAACGCGCTCTCGCTCAGTCGTTCAACTCTGGCCAACTTTGCGGGCCAAGCTCGCCGCTGGCTCCCGTCTCTTGTCTCCACCTAATGGCTCGCTGGCGCTCCGGGCAAAAGTGGGCGCGCAAAACGGGCTTGGATTGTGGTTGTGGGCGAAATGATTGATAGTAGGCGGATCATTGCCAGTTCCGTCTCCTCCCCCCAGCAAGTTGGCGGCGCTGGCGGCGTCCCAACTTGCGCTGGAGGCTTAGGCGAGGACTTGGCCGAGTTGGTCCCAATCGGCCGGATTGCGGGCCTGTCATGTTGTTTGCGCACTTGGCCGGCCGCTCGAGGCCCCAGGAGCGCGCTCGCCCCGGTCGGGTGGGCTGGCCGGGGCAGCGGGCGCGTAACCCTGGGCGGCCGAAGTCCCCAGTAACGGCCAATATCTGGCCATTTGTGTGCGATCAATTTCGGCCCCTCATTTGGCGCCACACCCAGGCGCAAAGGTATTGGCAAGCCAGAGTTGCTCGTCGGTGGGCAGCAAGCTAGAGTGTGTTTGAGTCTGCTCCCAATTAAGTTGGTCCGCTTGGCTGGCAGCTGTGTTGGTTCAGCTAGGCGCCAGCGTCAAGAGTTTATTGTTTGCGGGGGCGAGTTTGTTTTGTTGGCGGCCGACGAACTCAGCGCAAGACAATTGAACCTCTCGCCACTCGATGAGCTTCACTTGGAGCGGGCCTCTTGACGAGCCTGGCCAACTCCAATGGCGTTCCCAAACTCAGCTTGGGCGCCGCCAGTGGCCAGCTCCAAACAATGGTGCCCTTTTCATGCGGCCGCCCTGAATGCCACCTGCTCAACAAGAGGCGAAGCGCGGCGATCCATTATCATGACACCGACTCGTCGGCCCCATCCGCGCCAACGGCAAAGCGGACAGCAAGGATGCTTGTTCGCTGGCCGCATGATTGATGGATGGAAATTTATTGAATAAGCAATCGTTTGCGCACAAATCATATGCGAGCCTGAGTATGGCTCGAGCTTTCGCTTCCAAGGCAAACAATCGGCTGCCTGTCGGTGGCAAATTTGCCGCCAGTTTTGCTCAAAGTTTTTCGGCCACTTCCAAAGGTTGATCGGCTTAGCTTTGCTTCGCTTCAGTTTGGGGGGAGGCGAGTTCGGTTTGGGACTAAAACACGCGCTCGCCTATAAAGGGGGGCCCCATTGGAGGGGGGGGGACAGTTTTCTGTGAGCCCCAAAGCGTCGATTAGCTGACAAAAATGGCCATTGAAAGGGCGAAACTTTGTTGCCTCAGTTATGGACACCAGCAAGCGGCCATATGCGCGACCGCCCGAAGAGATTGATCGCGGCTGCCCAAAAGTTGGTGGCGGCTTGCGAGCCTTTGGGGCCGGCGGGACGGCAGAGCGGCGGCTCGGTTTGCGCTTTAAACGGGGTATGTATGCAAAGAGGGATTCACATAGGCGGAGTCGAATGCGCCTCTGGAAGCAGAATGGTCATTATTATTCAAGCGGCGGCGGCTCGCTGACGATGGCTGGCGGGCGCGAGGGCTGGACGATTGTTTCAATTACCGCTCCAGCGACACCCCTGCGCCCTGCGCGGCGGCCCAAACGACCGCCAGCAAGCAGACAAAGGTGACGCAACCAAGAGTGAGCCGCGCCGCTCACTTGCGACCGGAAGTGGGGGCGCCATTGTTGTGGGGCGCGCAAGGATTGGCGCGCTGGCGGAGATGCGCCGACCTCCTTCGGTGGCGGCGGAAATCCTCCACCCAGCTGAGAGCTCGAATGGGCCAAAGCGCAAGTCCGCCCCCCCCCCCTCTAAAAACTCGTCCCTCCAGCTGATCTCTTGCTCCGCAGGCTAATTGGGCCGGTTGGTTGGCCAAACCAAACCAAACCAGTGCTCGGCCGGAAGGGTGGGCCATTTGTGTGCCCAAGCTAGCGCTTAAATGGCCAACTCTCGGCCGCCAAGGCAAATGGGCGGAATTGGGGCGATAAATCAACACCCTCCTCTTTGGCGAGCCGGCGGCGACCAGCTGAAACCTGGCCGCGCCGGCCAATCAGCAGTGCGCAGTCAAACCTGGACTGGCCGATGGGCAAAGGGTGGCGCTCTGCTGGCATGAGACCGCAACCTCTGCTCCCGTCTTCACTCGGCCGCCCGCTCGAATAAAAACAAACCAACTCGAGCTCTGGCCAGCGAGCGCCTCGCTTCGGCTCGGCCCAACCTCAAAATGGGCGCGCGCGGCAGTTAAATTCGAGCAATAACGAGACTCTCGGGCTGGCCGAGCACTCGCTCGATTGGATCCGCTTCCAGATTCAATGCTTGCTCTGGCTGCCTCTCTCGCTGTCGCACCTCTCTCAGCGTTGAGCGGCGAGCGTCGAGCACCTGCAACGACCAGCGAGCCGCCGCGGCCCTGAACTCGACCTGCGAAGGCTCCCTCCTGGCCGCCGCACCCAGCATCAGCGCGCTGACCCGCCGCGGCTTGAGGGCCGAAATTAGCCCGCCGGCGGCCGAGGGGCGACAATAAATTAACTCGCCCGCTCGCCGCCACTCGCACCTCTCGGCGAACCCCGAATTCACTTAGCGAGCCGAGACTCGTTTGGAGGCAAGCGCGAGCGGGGCGCAACAATCGCAGCTAACTGGAGTGGGTCGGCTAGCCTTTTAGCCGGAAACAATGAACTCGGCTCCAAATAGGGACGACACCTTTGAGCGAGAGGTAATTGGATGGAGGAGCTGCCTTGGCTGGCGAGAGACAAGCTCACCTGGCTGGCCGGCGGAGGATGATTGGCGCCGATTAATCATCGGATTCGCCCATTTCGGCGCCCCATCGGTGGGGCTCAGGTTTGCACGTTTACTCGATTGCAGTGGGCAGCCCGCTGAGTGGGCCCCTCAGTGGGCGCGAAAGGGGCCAAAGGCAGCCAGGAGCGGCCACCATGTCAGCGCACAGCCCTTGGGCTTCTGCAGGCCAGCGCAGCCCAGTGTGCGCGCCGGTTAGGCCACCCAAGTCCACTCAACCTTGGCCGGGGGCTGGGCCGAGCCGAGAGGTAGAGTTGAGTGGGCGAGCTGGCCGGAGGGTTGGAGGCCGGCAAAGGCGAGCCTTGAGTGTGGTGGTTGCGCATGCTAATGTTGGGCCTCTCATTTGGATCCTCGCATTGGCCATTCAGCGTTGCGCACTTGGCCGCACAAACTAGCCGGCGCCAAACGCAACCAATCAGATCCGATGGAGCGGCAACAGATTTTCAATTTTCCTCCCAGCGAAGTGCCACCAAGCCGACTTGGCGCCGCCAGAGGGCTAAGCGGGCGGCCGAGCCTGGCAAGCTGGCCTCTGGTTGCCGCTCGCTGGGGCCGCAAACACTTGGCGGCGGGCGGCGCACGCCAATCATGGCTCTGGCCGCCAGCAAAGTGAGGCCGCCTCAGGTGCGCTGCAACGGAATTTGGCTCCGCGCTGGGGCCGGCGAGCGCCGCTAGCGACAGCGGCGAGCGCAATTCGGACGCACGCAAACCTTTGCTCGCGCCGCCGCTGACGCCGACGCTGGCCGGCCATGATTGTTATTGTTATTATCAACACTCTGGCCGCTTGGCCCGCAGTTTGGGCCGAGCGGAGGCGGCCAGTGGAGCTTTGGCGCGCCAACGACGAGGTTGGCCGAGGCGGCCAATGAGCGATGGGACGAGCCTGGCGCGCAGAGACTTGCTCGAGCGCCTAGCGACCTCGCGAGCAGCCGGCCGGCCGAGCGCACGTGCTCGCTGGGGCCGCGCGCAGAGATTGCGGCCGCCCAGAGCGGACAAACGAAGCGTGTAAAGCCAGCGAGCTCGGCGGCTGCGCGCGCACTCGCCGCCGCCGCCGCGCAAACCTGGCCAGCCGTCCGTCCTTTACTGCGGCCAGCTCAGGCGGCGGCGGCGGCGCCTACGTAGGGCGCCCATCCAGGCCGCAGTGCGCCGGCCGCGGACCGAGCGGGCAGGAGCGAGCAGCCGACCCTCGCGCGTCTAGTTATCCCCTCTGGCCGAAGGCTGGCTCCAATTTACATACACGCAAGCGAGCGGCGGCGCGCATGCACACCGCCGGGGAGCCGAACTTGGCCGCGTGACGAGGGGCGAGCGTGCGCAAACCTGCAGCAGTCGCCGCCGCCGCCTAGCCAGTTTGGCGTCACTCCCGCCGGCCAGCAACAATGCAGCCTCCCCCACTGGCGGCCCAGCACGCATTCAGCGCGCTCAACTGGGCGCCCGCTGCCACCCGTGCGCTCAACTTGGCCCGGCGCCGTACGCGCAACGAAGCCTATCCGGCCTCCTCGCGCCAACACTCGCCGCCTCCGCCAACGAAGCCCGAGTGCGCGCGACTGGCGCAAGCAGCGGCGGCGGCGCCAACGCAGCTACAGCGCCAGCGACGACGACTAGCAGCCCAGCGCACAGGACGCACAACGCACAGCCGAGCCGAATTGAACCGGATTGGGCTGGCGCTGGATGCGATGAGACGTATCGGCCGCCGCCGCCGCCGCCTTCCAAGAGGATAGAGCCGAGTTGAGTTGGAGCGGGAAAAGTTTGCAATATTATTTGGCATCAGAATTATAGCCGCCCGAGCTGGAATTGGCCCGACCTTCCGTGGCAGCGAGCGAGTTTGTTTTTCTAGAGGAGAGTTGTGTTGATTGGGGCGCGCAAGCCGATTGGCCACACCTTGACTCCTTGGGCTCGCTCGCTCGCTCGAGAGCAAACCGAGAGCCATGAACAGGACACCCATGTCGCAGTCTTACGTCAACAGCCAGGCTGGCCAGGAGCAGCAATCCCAGTCGCAGTCCCAGCAGCAGCAGCAACCCAGCGCCGGCCCCTCGAGCTCTGGTTCTGGGGGGTCCGCGGGAGCTGGCGGCGGAGTTGGAGGTGGCGAGCAGATGCCGCAGCTCATGTGCGCAACCGAGCTGACGAACTTGCTCCTGGAGTTTGCTTTCAGCGTTTTCGTAAACAAACCAGCGGATATTGTGGAGTATGCAGCTAGGTACTTCAACCAGCTCCAGAGCCAGCGATCAAGTCCAGCCGCACAGTTGCAGCAGCAACAACAACAACAACAACAACAGCAGCAGCAAGCCTCGAGCAGCAAGCGGGCGTCCAGCGACAGTCAGAGGTCAAACCTGAGCCAGAACAGCTTGAACGAGAGCAACCACAACAACCAGACGAACAATTCAATGGGCCAAACAAGCGACTACGCGGACGATGAGTTCGATTGCGAGCCGCCGAGATCAGTAAACTTCTCAAATTCAGCAAGCGCTTCGAGCTCGCAAGCTCACGGGATCCAGCCAAAGCTGTCATATAATAGGAGAAAATCAGTGTTTGCCGAACAGTACGATCCGGCCGCCGACCAGGAGGACGACGAAAACAGCCGAGTTGTGCATAGCAAAACGGACGAACAACGCATAAGATTAGCAAAGGCAATTAAAGCAATATTTATATTCAGATCAGTGGAGCCGCAGGATATGACAAACATATTGGACGCCATGTTTGAGGTGAAGGTTTCAGCGGGCGACGTTGTGATCAGGCAAGGAGATGATGGTGATAATTTTTACGTTGTTGAGAGGGGAAAGTTTCAAATTTTCGTGAGCCAAGAGGATGGGAGTAGGCAAATTAGAGGCGAATACGAGAACAATGGAAGTTTTGGAGAATTAGCGCTTATGTATAATCAACCGAGGGCTGCAACTGTTGTCGCCCTGACCGATGGAAGCCTCTGGGCAATGGATAGGAACACGTTCAGACGGATAGTGCTTAAGAGCGCATTCAAGAAGCGCAAAGAGTACGAGGCTTTGTTCGAGAAAGTCTCGGTGCTTCAATGTTTAAACGTAGGTTGAAGTTCCAGTTGACGCTCTAGGATTCCTAGAACCAAACTAACCCTTGCCGCCACCCCCCACAGGGCTACGAGCGCATGAACCTCTGCGACGCCCTCGAGTCAAAACGGTTCTTGAATGGCCAGATGATTATCGTTCAGGGCGACCAGGCAAACGGAATGTATTTTATAGAGTCAGGCGTAAGTATTTGATCGTGCGATGTTTTCCTCCTGCTCGCGATAGAATTTTAGCTAACCGGAGTGGGCCTCATAGAATGTCAAAATCGTCAAGCAACTGGACGACGGGCGGGTGGTTGATGTGGCGGTTCTAGGTAAGGGCGACTACTTTGGGGAGCTCGCGCTCATCAACCACAAGCCGCGCGCTGCCTCAGTTTACGCAAGTAAGTAGAGTTGGATTCTCGCTCCAGAATCAAATTGAGCTTACTAAATAGCTAACAACAATCTCAACAATCAGTGGGCGATGATGTAAAACTCGCCTTCCTCGACGTGAAAGCATTCGAACGCTTGCTTGGCTCCTGCATTGAGAGGATGGAGAAGAATTGCGCCATTTACCTCAAGGAGCTTGCCTACAATGAGGGCCGACAAAATGTTTGAAGTTTGTTTGGACGAAAACTTGCCACTGAGATCTCAATCACCATTGAGTGGACTTGTAACGGATTTTGTACATTTTTAAAAGTTGTAATTAATACTGCAACAAGTGAACAACACTCAACGAACGAACTAACGAAACAAGCAGATTATTTATACTTGTAAGCATCTTGATCCGAGCACACAACCAAACGACGAACAAGAACCAAATTTACATTTAGCCTCTCGGCGTGAAGTCGACAGGCTGACAATAAACAATAGACGTAACTGTATTTCCACCTAAAACCTGATACCAAGTCTCCTCGCTTCCTATCGTTTGCTCGTCCAATGCACCCTGAAACGATCTCACCCTGGAACGAAAACGAACAATTTAAATGTGGAAAGCTCGAGTACGGAATCCTCGTTTCTAGTGTCTGCAATGATGCCGAGCGTCCAGTACTGAACTCTTGGTGGTGAGAGCACACTGTTCGTATTGCAGCTTGACTGATCGTGGATGGCGGGACAAAGTACTTTGTTGGCTTCTCAGTTGGATCCCACGAAGCTGAATTCTTTCAACCAGCCTCATTCTCGTTCGTATCTCGTACGACCCTCTCGCAAAACCATCAGGCTGATCGGTGATCACCCGAAACGGGACCAATACTTTGATCTGAGCGCGCGCGATTTCTCACAGGCGCCGATGGCGACAAGGCGCCAACAACGGAGGCGCCCAGCGGCCCATGTTCGCATTGAACTAGCTGCTGCACTTGACAAGCTTAGCTGGCGGGAAAAAGTTGATGCTTTCGCCTCGGCTACTCTGGATCCAGGATAGGTAATTGCCCATCTGCAGACTTGTGAAGGCACCCGTAATCTACATAAGTTGATTCATCTGCACCAGCTTAAGGAGTTCCTATTGAGTGAGCAGCACCAGCGCTTCATATGAACTGACAGGTGTGTTTGCACAAGCAACGTCTGGTGGTCGAACAAAACAATCACAATCCATCTTCGCTCCTCAAAGACGGCGGCGGCGGCTGCCACTGATGCCTCTGCCCGCAGGTGCCTCTGTTTTGCCAGATGTCGCGCCAAACTGAGTCCCGTTGATAGTAGCTCGCTCTTCGCATCCTCTTCAGATGATAGCTTGGGCGCCCTGTAGAGGGAGAGAGAAAGGCAGTTGCTTATTGCTCTCGATGTCTCTATAGTGGAGAGTAGTTTAAATTTCAGTCCCATTGTGGCAAGATTGCGTCAATTTAGAGGCCCGTCAACCATCTCTGCCATTCAAAGCTGTCGAATTAATGGAAGCCCAATATCCGAGCGACGAAACGATGCTTCCGATCGATAAGAAAGATTTTGTCGCTTCAACAGCAAACCGCTCGTTGGCCGACCTTGACAAGACTCAAAAGTGCCACACAGATTTAGAACGACTGGATCAGATGTTTGTAGAACTGAGCACCTTTTGGTATTGCTTCCTAGCTCTAATAACGACGGTCGGACTCATCGTGTCGCTCGTCTCCAACATCATCATCATCTACCTGTTCACTAGGTGAGTAGCAAACGCACGCAGGCACTGAGTTTTCCAATATATTGGTTTATATTAACCAGCACTGCATCTCAGTATTTCATCTTTGCGCAAAAATTCGTCAAATATTGTGGCCGTGAATCTATCCCTGAGCGACCTCCTCTACTGTACACAGTGGCCGTCAGTGATTTACTGTTGTCTCACCCAGTCGACATGGATTTTGGATCACAAGTGGGGTGAGTTTTCTATGCTAATCTAGCTGAGATCAAGCAGTTCAACCAGCCCACTCACAATCAAGCTCCCCTCCACCTGAGCTCTCCATTAGTTTGTCAAAGTTTTGGATTCATAACTGTCAGCACTGCTCTTGCCAGCATCTTGACTGTGCTCGTGATGTCAGTTGAACGCGCCATCGTGATCGTCTACTCCGTGCATGCTCGCGACAGATTCACAACCAAGTCTGCCTGGCTCATCATAGTTCTTATCTGGTTTCTATCGCTCTCCTCCTGCTTGCCGCCTCTTTTTGGCAAATTCAATCGTTATACCCTGGATCCATCAAAAACTAGTTGCACACGTGAGTAATTCTCTCCCAGCTATCAAAATCTTACTCAAACTCGATAGACTAACCACACAAGTCTCCCAATAGTCGATTATCTGTCGAGTCACTCAAATTATAAACTCTATATTTTAGTCCTATACGTAGCATATTGGATTGCACCAGCAGTAGTGATATCGATCTCCTACATTCTGATCATCTTCACCTTCAAGAGTTCATCAATGAAGTTGAGAAAGATTTCGGGAGACAGAGAGGTCAGAGTAGTGGTTTCACATCCAACCAGATTCGTCGAATCTCTGATAGTTGGAAGGCAAAGACGGCAGGAACACAACACAAACAAATTGACTATTACCCCTTCCAGTCGATCAAGCAAAACGGTCGCCAAAAGGTGTGATTCTAGTGAACTTGATCCTAATGCAACCTCGCGTTTGAGTCTTTGCAATAGATGGACAAAAAATCTCCAAAAATTGCCTACAGACAAGAGTAGTTTTAAATTTCCGGAAGAGGAGATTTCAGCGCTCGACAAGCCACCGACGGTGTTAGCGGACAAGTTCAAGCGATTCAAAGGCGCCTCGATCAAGAGCTACGATTCGAGCAATATCTCCTCTGCGGTTGATGAATCGAGAGGAATCACGTGTTTACGCTCGAACTTGGGTGGGTCTTTGAATCGAGGTTCAACTTCATCTGGGCCAACGAGATGCTCAAACTCCTCATCTCGATCAGCCAACTCAAACGCCACTCGAACGGTCCTGCAATTTCGTCTAGCGATGATGTCCTTTTACCTGATCATGCTTTGGGTTGTATCTTGGACTCCAATAGCATCATTAGCTATGATAAATTCCGTTGTCGATTGTCATACAACCAGTGCGACTGCGGTGTTCTTGGCCAGTACAATGACAAAGCTTGGTCCAGCTTTCGATGTTTTCATTTATGGAATTTCACATCCGAAGATCAAAAGCAGGTTCAAGAGGATAATAAAGCAATTGTTGATGTTGGGCAATTCAAAACCGAGCAATTCAGGTGCAACTTAAACATGCTATATCGTACCATACAAGCGATATATCTGATACGAAATAGTCAGATTGGAACTAATAATAAACTGGACGATGAAGTTTTAAAAATCGTTAAGGGCATTTCATAGTTTATTAACGTTACCGAGAATCGGCATAAATTTACATAGTATACAATGATGGTGCTGCCCACTTGCGTTGGACGAGTTAATTCCATACGCTAGTGGTAATTTAAGCAACCTCAACGTTTCCGGTGTGCAGTAGTAAGATTGATTCCGCTAGAATGATTACTGCTTGTTTCACTTGGGTTACAATTTATCATCATTTGCATCCTCGAGCTCCTCATGAGCACACTCATAAAGCTGCAGCTCAATACCACAAACTTGCATCGATGACAAGTCTCTTTCATGGGACAAGTCCAATAATGTGTTAAAAGTTTTTTCGACTCGTTTTTCATCTGGTCAAAATCAACGTCGTATGAAACTTCCGCGTGTCTGATGAAATTCTCCACCAGAACTTGGTCTAACTCTATGTGCAAGTTGCTCGCATTACGAATGTTGCTAGACGAATGGCTTGGTGGTGGTGTTGGTTGGTCAGTTGAGCCTATTTTGTTGCTAGTGTTGAACTGGCAAATAGCATTCTCCTCGTCTTCTGTCCTTGATCGGCAGTCGGGCTCAAGATCGCGATTCAGCTGCCTTTGACAGCTCAGAGGCATGGTAACTGGTGAGATCTTATTAGATGAATATTGATTTGAAGGCATGTTCGATGATGTGATGCATTTTCTTAATGTTGGAGTCAGGGATTGGGATGAAGTATCTAAGGTGCTATCGTTGAATGATTTGTTCGATGTAGTGGATGAAGCAGACGATATTGAATTTGTAGCTGATGCTAGGGAGCATTGTTGCAGGAATTCGTCGATGTCTGGTTGGCTTGGCGGTGCCATGAGCGACATTATGTGCTCATGGTGAGTATTTTCATGACATGAGGTACATAGGTAGAAGTCATCGCAGTATGAGCAAGCGTAATGCCTTTTACTGGAGTCGAAAGAGTAACACTCGTTGCATATTGGATCCAATTTGAAGAAACTAGCCAAATGCTTCACCATGGCAAGACTAGAGAATTTGGCTCGTCTCAGTGTTGAAAACTCGTAGTTCTTGAGGCGAGCAAGCTGTAAAAACGGTTCTCTTCCTTTCATCAAATCACACGTGAAGGTCGCTTCTTCTTTTCTACGCTGGCTTTCGAAATGGGGCGAGCAATCACAATCGTTCAATCTTGCAACTATGAAACCCTCTCTCTGACGCTTGAGAGATCTTTCCAGATTCCGGGTCAGTTCCTCCTCCGGGTCTAATATTGGCTCAGACCCTTGAGGATCTCTCTGGGATTGAGTGCTTGATTTTGGTCGGTTTGACTTTGGAGGCTGACTGTTATATTTGATAAAACTGTCATTCGCTGCTTGGACCTGTCTACCGCGTTGTGATGAATTTGTTAGCTGCGAAGATGTCCGACAACGTTTCTTTGTGTAAGTCATCGGATTAGACTTTCGCCGCTTCTTGCGGTTATTATTAGTTTTGAAGCTGAGCTCAGAAATTTGATCGTCGTCCAGGTATGATTCTGGACTGGTATTTGTAGAACTTTTCGACAGGTCCAATGGTTGATCTGAATCCGATCTAATCGAGTCTGGTGTGAATGCTCCTTGATACTTGAAGACATCGTTCATGGATGTTATACTACTATCACCGTCTGGAGTTATACACATACCACTCGCCGGTTTCAGTCCAAGGGAATTAATGAGCGATGTTTTAAGGTTAAAAAACTTCCCATTATTATTCGGTGGTTGTTTCTGATATACACTCGCCAAACTCAGGATATGGCTTTCATTAGGCTGGCTAAGAGGGGCTGATCGGATGAAATCTCCCATGTCGGCCATGTCGGTTAGTACAGCTAAAGTATTATCGCTTTTATCTTGTTGCATCAGCTTGTACTCATATTCTTTCTGAGATTCAATCATTATTTTGAGTAGACGCTCAAACTCACCAGGCCAATAATCACCGCTCAGGTAAGGCATGCTGATTATGGAGGTCCAATTTTGTGAACTAGCATACTGGAAGATGTTTTGATGTCTCTCCACAATGCCAGCAATTATGCCTTTGTCGAGGAGATTGATATACCAGTCTGATAGGCGTTTCAAGGTTGGCATTTTCTGTTCACTTGGATGTCGGTAGAATATGTAATCGTCACCCTTTCGCGAGGGACAAACCCAAATGAATACGCGACGAAAGCCCAATTTTTTCACATATTTAAAGTAAGATAGTAGAATTTCATGGTAGGCTGCGGTCCTAACTTGTTTTGGTCTAAAGAAATGGACTGAGTCCAAGTAAGACAAGTACACCACTTGCTTATTGGGCTCAGGGCAATCTTCTCCGTATTCTTGAACGTGCATTCCGAATACACAGACGTCAACACCATCAATCTCTTGCCAGGCGAATATGGCTCTGTTAGTGTATTCGAATTCGTTCGGATACTCGTCAAGGTATGGGTGCCGCGATGAATCTCTTTGCTGACACTGTCGCACATATTCTCGCATCTCTGGCTTAACGACAACTGTGTCTCGATAAGCCGTTAGAACTCTTATAGTTACCTCTCCTGCAGTAGGTGAATTTTCCCGAATATGTTCATTAACTTTAGTTTCGATATATTTTGACATTCTAGTATGAGGTAAGCGCCTAGCGCTATACTTTCGATGTCTCAGGTTAAACCCAACTTTTTTCTTGCGGTAACAATGATTGCACGTAAACTTATCACGATTTCTATTTCCATGACAGTCCAGTTGTTTATGAGTCTCATCAAATTGAGCATCGGCGCCCAACTTGTTGATTGACAATCTTGCCGCGATGCTGTCGACAGAGTTCTTGGCATTTGATGTTGTGCTGCAGCTTGACTGAATTGAGTTGAATCTAGAACTTGCGACTGAGCGGTCTATATTGTTAGTGTATGTTAAAAGCTTTGGGCGTTCATAACTTTCTTTGGCACTTTCAATGCGGTTCCTTGCTTCGTCTGGATTGGGTGAGGTTGGAGCAGAGATCGTGGAGTGCGAATCTTCAACATCTCGAGCGAACTGCAAAAGCTCATCGTCAAGAGAATTTGATAGAGCAACAATCTGATCGGTCTGAGCGCACTCTACTCTGTCACTAGACTGTTCTTGCAGAACTGATCCCTGCTCAGTCTTTTCTCCCTCTTCTGTAGACGATTGCTGGCTGCTTATGGTCGAGTCTTGCTTTTCACTATCGCTTGATTCATTAGTACGATATTCAGCCGGAACTTGGCATAACATCTTCTGCTCCTCCTCGAGCTGGACATGTTGAATGCATGATTTGATTTCCTCATCATCTGCTGGGTAAAGATCACAAATTTGATGCACCCTTCTTGAGCATTGATTACATTGAATAAAGGATTCGTATTGCCAATTGTCATTAGCACAATCAGTAAAGTCACTTTTTTTTACCGGTTGCGTAGGTAGTTTCATACGCGATGTCTCACATGAAAGATTTTGAATATTGATACGCTCAGACTCGATCTTATTAAAACATGGCATACAGAATGAATATTGGTCTTGATAGCACTTGTATTTGGCTCCAATAGGAATTTGGCAATATCTGTCGGGAGTAGTGCCATGGCAGAACAACAATTGAGGTCCAAATTTGTGCAATGTGCCGCAACAATAATTCAAACGTTGCATAATGGGTGTTAAATCTGAGTTCCATATCTTGTTCAGTTTGTTTGTAAACTCATAAACTGGAGTACCCTTTTTGTTGAATAAATAAGCGTTTGCGAACATCAGCTGAATGTCGGCAACAAAACGCCAGGCATCCTTGTATTGATGGCTGGTCAATCGATCTCTGATGGTTGATAGATCGATAGGGTGTTTGACGTATAGGTAGTAGTCATAACAGCCATATTTGACCACATCTACGGGCTTCCTAAACGGTTCACCGGCAGGCTCTGTATTGTAGAGCTTGTCGAGGAGCGGCAGGAAGAGTTTTGAGATTTTCTCATCCATTTTGAAAGTTGAATGTCGTCATCAATATATATTTCATAAGCCTTCCTTGCTAGCGAAAAGGTGAATGAGTGAAAGAGGGGAGAGAGGATTATGAGGGCTCAATATAGAGTGCGTTCGATGAAATCATGTGTGATTCTCATGATATTAATCCAATTTTCTCACACCGATAATAATCCCTAATCATCTCAAAGATGACGATGATTGCGATGATGATAGTGGTGATGATGAAACAAATTCCTCGCTCTCTTGGTGGAAGTCAGCGGTTTGGTTTGAGGAGAAAATGATACATTTGCTAATGAAGACGGTGGAGTTATTAGTGGTCGCTGTAATAATGCAATTGTAATGGAAATTGTATACATAATGATAATGCTCTACTCTGCGGCACTTAAGTTTTAGTCTAGATTGTAAACATTAATCTGCGCCTATTTCATCATGTTAGCCGCCATGGCAATCACTACGCACTCCATGGACATTGCAGGCATAAAAGTAAAGAACTTCTGGGACATGACATGAAGATTCTCTGCCTGCGCATGTTGGTTATTCGGTTCTTTACACACATACACTCGCACAGACGCACAGACACACAGCCAGGCTATGGCGGTTAGGATTCCGTCCCCACGAGAGGGGAAGAGGAGGGAATCGTGTGAGTCGAGTAGAGGCTACTAGCCATACACTGTCCATTGCAAGCCCTGTCCCTCGCATATTGACCATTTTCTTTGGTACACTTGTTTATTGCCTTATGTGCCACCTAGGTACCGCTAGTCGTTCAAATTCTACCTCGGCGCCTATCGCCCAGAGGGCGCCAACTATGAATCAAAATCTAGCCCTCCAACCTATTTAAGTCATACATTTGCGTAGAATAGTCTGCATTTTTCGCAGTCGAAATAAAACACTAGTTACAGCCATTCACTCAGTGTGCGCAATTGAACCAGCTGAGAAGCCAAGAACAAATGCACGCTAAAAGTGGTCTCGACAACCCACTATCGCGCCGGCATTATGGTTTCCCACTTTTATTAGTTGAAGGCTTCAACATTATGTCTTGTAACTGTTCTATATCATTACTGGAACCACACAAAATCCCTACCTAAGTCTATTTCACAACGAACGAAAGGCGCATGTTGTGTTCCAGGGCTACCTGATTTTATTGCTTGCTCAATTTCAGCTGTGGTTAGGCCATCATGTTTCAACTAGCTTGCGAACGTCTTCATTTCAATCAAATACCCAACTATTGATGCGACTTTTGTTTTAATCTGTTATTATTCTCAACTGCATGAATCGATAGACTTGGAGCATTGTGATCAAAATGTCTATCCTCAAGAGAGAGATCCTCTATCCCGGAAAAACGGATCTCGGTGAACTGGAGCCAGAAACTAAGCTCATTTACCACTTCGAAACTGTAATAATCAACAGCAAAGATTCTGAACCCATCGTGATCGACGATAGTCGTCAAATGGCCAAAGGGCAACCTGTCGAGACCATCTATGGTAAGCAATTCAAGCTACCGATTTGGGAATCATGCCTATGTGCCATGCGCAAGGGTGAAATTTGCCGTCTAACTGTTCGAGACGACCCTACAACCCACTATATATGTTTGAACTACGTTGCAACCTCCAAATGTTTCCGCAAGCATTATGGAGTAGAGGCTACAAGATGTGAGCATCGCAATGATCATGAGCTAGAAGCTGCATCACAGAATTGTTGCATGTCGTTACGCAATTCGCCCTATACTGACTTGAACAATATGATCAAGCGTCCACCGGAGATATTCGAGTTCACATTCGAATTAGTGGATGTGATACCTCCGAAGAGTTACACGAAGGAGATCTGGCAGATGAGTGATGCAGAGAAGCTAGCAATGTTACCAAAATATCGTGAAGACGGTAACAGAAATTATGCCGAATGCAACTATGATGGAGCTGTAAGCGCTTATTCAAAAGGTCTACAGGTGATTGAGTCTCTAATGCTAAAAGAAAAACCGAGAGACGCGGACTGGATCAAGCTAGACGGAATGAAAACTCCGTTCTTGTTGAACTTGGCTCAGGTAAAATTAACTCAAGGAGAGTATTATGATTGCATAAAATACACCGACGAAGTCCTAAAAAAGGATCCAGAGAACATAAAAGCTCTATTTCGACGAGCAAAAGCACACTCTGGCGTCTGGAACATTAGTGATGCGAGAAAAGATTTCAAGAAATGTATGGAATACGACAGGAACATGACCAAAACTGTCACTAAATGCTTTCAGCAACTGAGGGCTCTTGAATTGATGAAGGTTAAAGAGGACCGTGAACGGTTTGGAAAGATGTTCTCTCGACAAAACTGAGTTATTGGTCGTTCTTGAAATCGAAATAAATTAAGATTGGATACTGGAGACAAGAACTACAGAATGCTGATTTTATTGAGTTGAGGCGGGGATAATCGTTGGATGCCGAGTGTTTTGTTGAGTTCTATTTTCCTTTCTGTGATGCTCCTGTGTTTTGGACACAGCAACTCCGGGCAACTGACGCAAAGAGCCTGATCAAATACAAGAGATAATTCAATGTTAGGAGGGAGGCCAAATTGGAACATGCTCATGGTGTAGTTGTGTCGATACTTACTTCTCTATCTCTGGTGCGCATCTGGTAAATTCATGGTTCCAAAACTTGAATAGAGGATTTTTGATCAGTTCTATGAAAGTGACCAACAATCCCCAAGGATGTGGCCTCATGATGATAAGTCTTTCCACTAAAACTCTAGTGATCTGTTCCTGAATTTGTTCGCTTGAAGCCACAGCAAATAAATAGAGCAAAGCGGAGCTAAAGTAGTGAGTATGTGAATTAGGGTATCTGAGTTGATTAGCGATGGCATTGAGAAACAAATATCTTCCCTCAGTATCGAATGAATTCGCCAAATGCTGGAATACATCCATGTGTGTAGTTCCTGCGATGGAGGTCATACTTATAGCTCTTGGAGCTGTTGCAGCTATAGCCGAACGACCAACGTACAGTACTAGGGCATTGAGAAGAGGTACGTTAAGAGAATTCATAGCCGATGATCCTCCGAGACTTATCAAATATTGGTTCTGTGCCCTTAAGTAGTTGGTTAAGTTGTTTAGGAAGGAGACAGGTGTTCTTGTTCTCAGATAGCTATCAAGTTCGTCCTTAAAGGTGACAGAGTTGATCAGATTAGTCTGTAAGGCGCCAGTCTTAGGTGGCTGAGACATTTCCGGTAGTTGATCGATTTTAAGGTTCGGGGTGAACGGATCTGGGAGGCGCATTTTACGGGGAAATGCACTCAAGACCAAATTGCGAAGCTGTATGGCATTGCATGGTATGACATCACAAAGACTGTAGCAATACTCGCATAAGAACTCGGGAAAATCGTGGAGCAATACCAAAAACATTTTCAAGGTTCCCTTGTACAACAAATCCACCGATGGTGGGAGTTCCACATTTCGCAAGAATGGGGCCTCAAACTTGATGAGGTCAATCAGGAGCTGGGCGTATAATGGCCAGCCCTTGTACACGGTTCCGGGAGGTCTGTTTGCTGGGAATCCATATAGACACTTTTCAATGAACAATCTGTGAGATAAAAAGTCCAACCAAGCGAACGCGAACGATGGCACGCGACTCGGTCGTAGTGTTCTCAAAGTTTTGGTGAATTCGTTTAAAACTTGAAATTGAACGTTTTCAGCTATTATATCCACGTTACTTGCGATCTGATTAAAGTTGTTAAAACTCTGTGTAGGCAAGCCGAGGATCGGTGGAGACAGATTGAGCTCGATGAATAACAGGATTAATATTCTGTAGTAGGCCAAGTGTTGGAAATCAGCTTGCCGGTTCTCTTGGTCCTTAATGGCAACGTTTGAGATAATCGATAGAATCTTCGATAACAGGTTGATTTTCGCTGCTGGCTCTGGCGTCAAGTTGGATGAGCTGGATGATCCAGAGTTTTTTATGAGTAGGACAATCAACATGGTGAATGCATCTAGAGTTTCGTAACATTTGTTGCGCAACTCCAAAGAGTTTGGACCGTTTGTTTGAGTGGCGAGCAACCTATAGCATGACTCGACACACATTTCTGTTGATAAGCGGAAGAAACGTGTTACGAGATCGTCAGTCTTGAGAATGCCATGCGCAGTCATTTGTTGGACGAAGACAGGGAACATTTTGATGATTTGACCTGTTTGGTGAATGTTAACCCACTCTCGCAGCAGTCTCTCGGTCTTGTCTACTAGACCAGGGGGATCACCTTCAGCAGATTCGCGTTGCGGAAGGAGTGCACTAGAGCTATTGGTCGTTTGAATCTGTGGACTTGCATTTCCAAACGAATTGTTGGTCCCGATGACAGATTGTATTAAATAATTTGTTTGATTTCTATTTGGAGCCTGTAGTGCCTCTATGCATGTCTGAAGCTCGAGGGCAAAGGGTTGACTAGCCATGGTCTTCAAGCGCATCAGGAGGTCGATTGTTTTGGGCAGACTACCCTCAGTGAAATGCGCCCTAAATCTATGAATAAATCTGATCACGAGAGTTGGATTCATAGAAGTTTCAGTGAGCAAGACTAATTGTTCATCGAAGTAAGAATCACTCGTCATTTGATTCTGCATGAGAACCTCAAGGAAGATTTCGGGTCCGTGTGATTTCTTCTGCTCCTGAATATTTGTCAAGAATCGGGCCCAGGCATGTCTTGTTATCTGTTTAGTGGTCCCGACAGTTCCAAATGTTTCAGCTAATGCCCTGAGCAGTAAAATATGCAATTCCTTGCATCGGCAGAGGATATTATAGTCTAGAGTAGCGCTGTTCTCAAACACCAACTCGTACATCGAGTCCAAGATTTTGACTATGAGTATTTTGTAGTTCCTATCATTGGGATTAGAGCGTAGCACTTGCATACATTGGACAATCTGAGCTATCTCAGTGGTCAATGATGCAGGTAGAGACTGGGCCAATTGCCTCAACTGAGGCATAATCTCACCGATAAGAGAATCGAAGAAATTTATACTTGTATCACTCTCCGTTAAAGTTGAATGAGTAGGTAAAGGTTTAGAACTCTCATTCACGTTCATAAATCCGCTAGGTGTCTGTGGATTGTTAAACTGATTTGGGGTAATGACTCTGTTTGTTATCAGCTGGTTAACCATGTTTGCACCAATGTTTGTTGCTCCGAGTGGACTAGCTTTCCCTACGGCGCTTGCAGCCGGAGTGTTGATGGGAGGAAGATTCAATCCAGAGCCTAGTTCATTGAATGGGGACGTCGTGCCGATGGCTGATTCACTATAAGGAGAGTCGTAACGTTTGAATCCGGCAATATTCTGGCCGAGCTCTTCGTAGTTGCGGATTTGTTCGGGCACAATCAGAGCTGGTTTCAGTCGCATTCCCTCGTTGACCAACTTAGTATGAAAGGCAAGGCTCTCTGGGTCGAAATATTGGTGCCCCTCGATTCGAGCACTTCTTCTTAATTCGTAATCGTTCTGCAACAGTTTATCAATATCCGCTGAGGCTCTTTCGACAGCTGTTTTGACGACGAACGCTCGGGCTAGCTCCAAGTTGTCGGCCGTGATCATAGCCGCGGCGTGTTCAGCCTGTTCTTTCCTGATTGTCGGACAAGCTCTAGTGAAGGCAAGCTTGAGATTAGAATTCAAGGACTGCTCAATTTGTTCAGGATCTCGGCACAGTATCATTGCCATGTATGAAACTAGATGTCGAACGAGGCAGTGTGCGGCACGTTGCATATGATTTTCGTCTGGATCGAGTGCGAAATCCTTCTTGATTATTTGCTCGGCTGTTGGGAGACAAATTTTGAGAGACTTTTCCAAGATAGTCGGGAGCCACTCTGATATAGCAAGTTCAATTGCTGGACGTACTGCAGTCTTGAGATTCTGCTGTAAATTTAAAACACCAAGAGTTGGTTGGATGGTGATCAAATTATTAAGGCTTGCTGTGTTGTTTACGTCCAAATCACTGTACTTCAGTTTGGTCGACCAATTCACAGGTGAGGCCATACTTGTCGGCATACTCGCTCCAACTTGAGCGGGTAGTGCGGACGAATTGCCTAATGACATCAACGGAGGAGTGTTAAGCGGTGAATGAGATGCTGCAAATTCATTTGGTCGCATCACGGTGTTCAAGTTGTGAGGAACCTGCTGATTTGAGCTGGGTTGCTGGAGCTGTGCCTTAATTGCTTGCTGGATGAGTGGTTGCAGCGGTTGCTGGCCTGAGATCTGCTTCGATCCGAGTTGACTGTCTATCTTGGAGTAATACTTTTCGTCATTCAGGATATTGCTCTGGCCAACCAACTTGTTTAAATCGACATTTAAGTTATTGAATAGAACCTCAACCTGGAACTCCAGGTTGAGTTTCAAATTCGGTTGCTGCCTTAACTCGACCAAGGCGCGAAGTAATCCTAAAACGAAAGGGTTGTTTGGCTTGAATATTTTTGACTTTTGTGTTGTCTTCAATATCTCTGCGAGAAACGGGACGACGTAAAGAAGCTCTTGGGTTCCCTTGTGGTAGGCCTCTACGAGCAAACCTTTGAGATCTAAATCGACATAAAGTATAGGTTTGTTTCTTGCTAGCGTTAGCAAGCCAAGCCATTGCCCCAAATTCTTGAGCACTGTTCGTTCGTTGATATTGTCAGCCTTTTTATCGAGACGTAGTAGATGTTTGATATTCTTGTAAGTTTCTCGTGTCATAGCTTCAATCAGTTTCGGGTTTTTTAATTCATAGAGGAAATTAGCGTATAAGGGTTGAAAGTTCTGTTCCAAGGCTGCTCTTTTGGTCGAGAAATATTGTGCTGTCCATCCATAATATGATTCGTCTCCTTCGAAGAGTTCTTTGAACTCCTCAGCTTTTTGTTTCAAATTTATCAATGAAAGATTATTGACTATGAAAAAAACTTTATCTTGTATTATCTCAGGTGGCACTGGATAGTTCTCGGAACTCCCAGCTGCTAGCAAATTATCAATATTGGCGTTGTTTGCTATCGATGGCCGAGTGACTGGGGTTGTTATACTCATGTTCTGTGCCGTGGGTGGCCTTTGCGTTCGCTGTGCGAGCCGTTTGGCCTCAATCTCTGAGTTTAATTTGTCAACGTCCGATATTCCGGCTCGATCAAGTGGAAATCCACCGAGCCTATCAATCCTGTTGTAGTCATTAGCGATACTTGTGACTACACCGGGTGGTGGGTGCCTCGGAGCACGCTGGAGCAGTATGGAAGAATTTCCGACTAGTGTATAAACCTCTTTCTTGACAGCTTGGGATAGTTCATTGAAAGATACTCCGAGAGGACCTGATGGAGGCATCACGCACTGTTGCAAAAAAGTGAGCATCACTGCCAGGGTTTCAGCAGGGAGTGTAGGCCCGCCCATGGTCATCGAGCCCATTGAGTCCTTATTCGATCCACTAAGCAAGGGCAGATAGCGTTTAGTGAGGAATGAATTTAGAGCGCGGATGAAATTCTCGCCGTTCTCAGTGAATTTATCCATCAACCACTTATCTAACTTCAGGTACTCTCGGCGTGACGCAAGGCATGCCAAGTCGATAACAAACGGATAACAAGTTCCATCTAGAAGTCTGAACAAAGTTTTGATATCTTGTGCAACATCGAGAATTCTTGACAGGCGCTGCTGTTGTTCCTCGGGCGGTGATTTAGTGTAGTGATCGCTCAAAGCTTGCAAAAGAGTTTTCTGAGACCATGTTAGTGGAGTATTCGGCTTTTGCTGAGTTAATGCATTTGCCGAGTCAGAAGAAGGATGGGAGTCGTTACTCCAAATACTGTGAAGAATTATGGCAGCATTTGGATGAGATGCGTTCAAGAAAGTTGGTATAGCTGAGCTCAGAATCTCCACCTTGGCCGCAGAAGCCTGTCCCACTACACCGAGTAAGCCTAATACTGTCAGGTCAGGGCAGTATTGTAGGGGCCATGCGAAAAGTTCTAGCACCCTCGCAAAGCAGTTGCTATTCATTTGTAAGTTAGGGATGTTGCCAGGCACTGTGAAATCGATCAAGATTTGGTACAGCCGTTGGAACTTCCAATTATTGAGCTCGGGTATTGTCTCAAAGTCTGGTTGACATTTTAACAACTCACTATATGGTACGATTTGGCTGAGACTGAGCTGCTGTTGTAGCGAGTTCGATTGTTGCTGCTGCGGTGATTGAAGGAATACCTTTGGTATTAGACTTTGCTCGATGCAGTTAGCGATGAAATTCAGCTGGAAACCTTGATTGTGTTGCCATATTTGTGTAAAAAAGGCCCGACCAACAACTTGAAGACCATTTTTATCAGTTGAAGCTAAATTGGTGCAGAATTTCCAAAACCTCTGAAAAGCGGGCAGTGGAGGAACTGATGAATGTTTCTGAGGTTGTAACACATAATTAGTGTTCCTGAATATTCTATCACTAATAAAATCTTCATCATCAAAAGTTTGCAGCAGTTGCAAAAGATTGATGGAATTCTGACGGCAAAACTCGGCAAACAGATCGATTTCCTCGATACAGCCTGAAGATTCCTGGCGGCCACTGAAATAATTGGCCTCTTGATTGCTAGCAAAAATTCCGCTCTTCGTCAGATCCAATTGCGGGGGTCTTTGTTCGCTAGCACTCTTGATTAAAATCACACCCGATCCGCTGCCGCCGCCGCCAGAATTATTACTCTGACCATTGGTGGGCGCGCCAGAGGTTTTGGTGCCTCCAGCTGAGGTGGATTGTTGGTTAACCTCACATAGTGCGCATAATATCTTACAAGCGAGCCTATTTGTGAGCTTAAATTGTCTCAAAATGTCTATATTCAGCTGAACCGAGCCAACATTTTCATCTACCACCAAAGCCGCTATCTGACTTTCAGTCAGCGACAATTGGTTGGGATCTATGACAATCTGGTTCATAGATGTGGCGAATGTTCGTTCGATTGATTTGTCTCTCCCCCTCTGATCAATAAACGAGCGGTGGTCTAGGTCGTATTCAATCCGAAATCTGTCGAAAATTTGATAATTCACTAAGTCCACTGCATTTTCGGAGGATCCGAAGGATATCTAAGGTCTCGAAGTAATCATTTTGGTAGGGATGGTAATATTGTTGATGCTGTAAGAAATTCAGTAAAATGGCCTGTATGGTGTGGGGACGGTTGAGCGAGGTGTGCTCGTCTCTCATACGCTCGAGCGCTCGAATTTCAAAATTTTCGGTAGTATGAGAACCCAGAAATCTCTTTTTTTATTCTAGTTGCGAACACAGTGGATTTTATAGTGACGAAAGGAAAAACACAAATCCCTGGAGTTTTGCTTTTCAGGGCAAAATTCACGAGTCGCGTGTCGTAGACTCACTACTACGAATTGTTCATGGTCGATAAACTCATTGCTTCAGGGTTTATGCAATCATAGGCTTTCGTAGCCGATTCAATCACAATCGATTCCCAAACCAACGATTGATATAGAGTACTTATTTGTGTAAACCGGTTCGAGAAACCAAGGACAGATTTCGTCTGCGTCGACTATGAGACAATTCGCTGCGAAACTCAAAACCAAAAATAAATACAATCGCATGAGATGACGAGGAATTTGGTTTCTTATTTATTTTAGTCGTTTTGGTACATACTATTGATTCTCACAACATTCAAACGAAATCGTGCTTCCCATTACGGTGCTAAACATTCTTCAAAAGAGAAAGAGAGAGGTGAGCTCAAATTCATCAACTGGACGTGAGCCAGACCCTTCGTTGATATGCATGTACAGCCGGTGCCAAAAGTACATATGTATGTATTATGATGATAGAGATTTGTGGATTCTGAGTATCTTTCCTCATTGCAACATTGTTGAAGATCGAAATGAATGGGAAAAAAGGAGCGCCGCTAAGATTCGAACACGGTCCGAGAAACCAAGAAGAGATGCAATCATTACGTTCATTCAATTTTCGCGCCACTTTCGCACCACTCAAGAGCAGTTTACGCTCGCAAGTTGGATAAGGAGAGCAAACATTTCGTGAAATTTCTGCAAACACCCGGTACAGACCCTTACCGACCGTCAGCCGAGGTCTATTTAGGAAGTTGGTTCTAATCGTAGCTCCAGCTAGTTGTCTTCTGGAAACTGCCAGCAGCACCAGCCAATAACATGCCAATCGACTACAGCAAGTGGAAAAACATTGAAGTTAGCGATGATGAGGACGATACCCATCCGAACATTGATAATGCGTCCCTCTTTAGGTGGCGACACCAAGCCCGGGTGGAAAGGATGAAAGAGATGGAACAAAAGAAAAAGTCTTTTGCGGAGGAAAAAGAAAGAGCCGAGGCAAAATTGAAATCAATCCGTGAGAGACTGGAAAGAGAAAGTCAAGGCTCTGAGGAGCTGTGTAAGGCTGAGGAGGAGTTCAAGAGAGCCCAGTCTCAATACGAAGAAATTGAGAAAGAAGAACGTCTGCAGCCCTGGAACGTCGATACTATCTCCAAGGATGGGTGGGAAAAGACAATCATCAACAAGCCCCAGAAGATGCAGCCTCCAGCCCTGACGGATGAGGAGAAAGACAAGCGTTACCGGGAATTCGTTGATAAGAATGAGAAGAAGATTAAAGAATTTGGCATGCTCTCCAAATGGGATGACTGTAAAAAATTCTTGCTGAACGAACCCAATCTATGTTGTGAAGAAACCGCAAATTATTTAACCTTATGGTGCTTGAATTTGGAGATTGAAGAGAAACACTCACTCATGGAGCACGTTGCCAAGCAAGCGATCGCAATGCAGTATATGCTCGAACTAGCCAAACAACTTGATGTCGACGTGAGGGGCTGTATATCGTCCTTCTTCACAAGGATCCAAACGGCAGACCAACACTATGTTGATGCTTTTAACGATGAGATCGAGGCTTTCAAGAATCGCATTCGTGAACGCGCCAAAGTGCGTATAGAGGCCGCACTAAAACAGGTTGAAGAAGAGGAGAGGAAAGCACGACTCGGTCCTGGAGGTCTCGATCCAATCGAAGTTTTGGAGACGTTGCCCCCAGATTTGAAGGAGTGCTTTGAGACGCAGGATATCGCAAAATTGCAAAAGGTCATCGCTGACATGGACGAGCAAGACGCGAAATATCACCTCAAGAGGTGCGTTGATTCCGGATTATGGGTACCAGATGCTAAGACCACAGGGGGCGATGATACTGGCACAACAACTCCAAAGACACAAGAAGAGTCTCCCTATGCTGAGATGGATCCTAGCGAATCCAAGAAGTGAATTCTCTCCAAAGAATAAAAACTATCCTCAAATCGTTTCCATGAGGGGTGCCAACTTCGTTTAATAGCTTTCCTAGCAGCTCAACCAAGGGTCCTCGCGATTCGTGCGCAAAACGAACTTTATCTTTCTCGACATGTCTTCGTCGTATATCGCCTTACAGCATTCGTAGCTCAAACGTCGCCTGTACTGAAAGGGTTTTTCACAGTATCGGGTCCGCCTATGCTTGCCAAATATGTCGTCAGATGCGAGCATCTTGTTGAAAATTTTATAGGCATCAGCTAGCTGACCATCTTTTACCAGAATGGTTCTCCGAAACCAAATATTGTGAAGGTTAGGCCTCATTCTCGAATCAATCTTTAGACTTAAGTCACGTCCTAGCAGTTGTCAAATGATAAGGATTTATACTTTCTGATCCTAGTCTAACCTGTGGGCAGTGCAGAGGGGGATGTAGTTTGGCAAGAATATGGACTTGTAAAATGCGACGAGGATAAATAGTCAAAATCTTCATGCTGCTTTCATAGGCTCTGCATCTCAGTTCAACTGAGTCAGTTGTTCTCGCAGTAGCGTTCCCTCAACGCTGTGTGTAAACATTATCTTCGACCCTACAGGCTTGAAAATAAATAATAGAAAGAATCAAGATTGTTTTACTTATTTTAGTCGTGAGTACGTGAGTATGCAGTCTGGTGAGGTCCAACCGACATCCAACAAATACATAGACCCAAACCCCGTAGATCACCTGACTTGCTGCGATCCAAACATTGAATGGAAAGATCTCGATCTACTCAAAGCTAATACCTGCGCCAAACTGGCTAAACTGTGTAACGCAGCCAAGAACTAGTACATCGAAATCAGGGTTAGTCATGAGCCTTTTCTTCACCATTCGAAACCAAAAAAATTAATCCGATACACATCAGCCAAGCTCAAGGATTGAGCCTCATTGTCATTCGTGAACCATGGGGCGAATATTTCTCGATCACATGGGTGGGATCCGGGTAATAATATGCACAAAATGTGAGACTCCACTCACTAATAGAGAGAACCTAGAATCAGGTAACTATCAAGGCTCAACTGGCAAGGCTTACTTATTTACGAAGGCCATAAATTTGAGGTACAGCGACGTTCAGGAAAGGCACATGATGACCGGAAAACATTACGTCAGGGATGTGTTCTGCAAAGGTTGCAGTGAGAAGTTAGGATGGATGTACGAATTTGCCGTTCCAGAAGCTCAGCGTCATAAGGAAGGGAAGGTCATATTAGAGAAAGCCTTTATCAAAGAATGTAAATAACGTCAGTATTATCATGTAACCTTTGCAAGATCCCATTTATAATGTAGAGCATTAGTGATACACAGATTTCATACGAATCTACACATTTCCGAGCCTATTCAAGTAGAAAATCTGTGACAGTTTTGTTAAACTCTTGAACGTACACCTGGTGTATATTATGTGATCCATTTGGAAACCTCACTAGACGAGAATCTGCGATCTCTCTCTCAGCAGTGGTCGGATGATTTTTGTCGATCAGTGGATCTTTGTCCCCATGTAGAATGAGTGTCGGACACTTGATGCTTCGCATCTCTTTACGGATATCCCAAATGGCGGACGCATTTCCTGAAAAACTGACGCAATAGTCAACGTGCTTATGCCAAAGTTGTTCAAAAAGCTCCTGCCCATAAGCATCGCTGTAGAGTTTTCTCGCCTTTGGGTCAAATACACCAATATCACGAGTCATTGAAACTGCTTTGATATCGTATTCGCTTGCGTATGGAACGACACCCCAAACTACAAGCTTGTCTATACGAGCTTGATGCTGAATAGCCAGTAGGAGAGCGATTTTGGCGCCATCACTCCAACCTAACACAGAATATAACTTGAATCCTAATTTATCCATGAGGCCGGCAGCCTTTCGGGCGTCGTTTGGATATGAATTGATCGAGTACGACCTCTCCGGAGGTCTTGATTTGCCATATCCAGGTAGATCAATAGCAATAATTGTAAACAATTTCTGGTCTAGACCTCCGTCCAGCTGATCCGGAAAGTCACTTCTTGTGCAACCTACAGTTTCCAGTGTCGAAACATAGAACATTCCGATCAGTATGATTTCTATGAGTCTCTCATCTTGCTGCATGTGTTGATACTCGGGTGTAAGTCTGAAGAGAAAGTAATTAATGTCGTTTTCGCGTCAAACGTTTCTGCTTACCTATTGCTCCAGGTATAAGGAGTAAGACTTGTGAACCTGTACCAACTCTCTCATAGTGGATCCTTGTTCCGTCGACTTCTTCGAAAAAGCTCGTCATTATAATTTCGACAGTGATGCTCAAATGATAGGCTGATTCAATTTCTCCTCACTAGATCCGAGTCGATTCACTTCGGCCGCCAGGCTCCGAGTTGACGGATCGAAGCTTAGGATGCGAGCGTTTGCAATTCAAGTTTATATCCTCATTCGAAATAATTCCCTCAGAGTTTGCGGACTTTAAGTTCCTTTGAGGGAGGCTACTAGTTAGCTTGAGATGATAAAAACCCTCAGGAGTGCGAACGGATTGTTTCTCTGTTTACTCACGGTGGCGAACGCGATCTTGCGAACGAAAATGATTCAATGTCTGAGCTTTCATGCGACCAGATTCATGCCATCGCTAAGCATGGAAATTCAAGCAGTGTCTTCGTGTCCTGTCGCAAAGATGGAGATGGAAAAGAAGGAAGAGGAGTGAGCTGAGGGGGGAGGAGTGAGAAAAGCAAGATGGTTGTTTCAGTGTTGTGAGACTTGTTGGAGTGCGCCTTCGTGAACGGAACACGGCAAACCAATGCAAATGTAATGTAGGATGTCCATGGGGCAGCCTGCTTTTTGGCGGCAACCAACAAGTAAGGGCTCAGGGTAGACCATCCTCCGCCCTTGCCTTCGAGAGAGGGACAGCGCACAATTATCCCAAACTCGAGCTTGTTAAGCGCCAACCACCATCTAGGCCAGAAAAACCCCCCTCTCCTTCTGCCCGCTCGCCTCTTCAGTCATTGACGTTCAACTCCTACCTTTACTGCCCTAATGACTCTGGATCGCTTGCTAGTGACAGAGCCGTCCAAATTTACTCTGTACACTGGCAAAGGATAAGGAGCTCGGTGGATCTGATTCAAACTCCTTGGACAATGTAAATTCGTTCGAGCGCAAACTCGCCGAGTTGTTGGTTTAGTGGCCAAAGTCTGGCCGCTGACGCGAATTGCCTCTCGTTCAATGAAGCAATGCCACCCCTCCAAACCCCGGTGAACCAGCATGAACCTCATGGTGATTGTTGAGCAACTACATGTGCATTCATACCATGTACCATGGAAGGTAGTGACGGAAACTGTTGCTTCTCCACTCGCAGCCATGCCAGCCAAGCGGCGCCAGGTAAGAACGGCTCGAATTGAACTACAATGGGAACTTGCTTCCAATCACCCGGTACAATTCGAGCCATCCATCTAGAGCGTCTTTTCCATTAAAACTCTCGAGTTGCGTGCTCTTCAAGAAAATCTGTTCAAATGTCGCCTACATTCGGTGCAAGCTCAACCCTAACACTGGCAAGACGATGGTTCTGAACTGTCATAAATGTGACATCACCCGACCCATGCAAACACTCTAACCAGCTTGAGCATGTTGGTTTGGTTGGTTTGCAGACGCGTTTCATCTTTGAACTAACGATTTGCCCGAGATCAGCACAGCCACTGTTGGTTGGTGGTTACAAGATAGAGGCCTCGTGGTTGAGATACATGTTACAATCAAATCTCTTCATTTACCGCACTCTTCATTTACCGTCAAAACTCACGACCATGGAGCTGCGAGTGCGCTGAAATTCGGCACAATGTTCAGAGCTTCGACCCCCCATCATCCTAAACTTTTTTTCTCTCCCTCTCTGAGATCAAGATCCGACTTGCCCGGCCGCCTAAGCCACCTGAGACGCTGACAAAATTTCTAAAGATTCGAGCTGATCTTCCATCAGATCCGAAAGTCCGCCGCCTCTTATGGTCTTGAGTTATGAGTATCAGGCATGAGTTTTCGAGCCAGCGAGACGCACGTTGCGGCTGGCTAGCGAGGCTATACAATGGGATTTTAGCCAAGCTAGATTCGAATGCAAACTGGGCCAGGACACGCTGCCCCCTAAACGCCTATGCAGGATTCCAAGACTGCTAGTTGAGAGTGTTCCATTTGGCGACGAGAAAAGGGCGGCCCATAGAGGGGAGACTCCTGGGAGAAATTTGACGACGCTCAAACATGCACTGCGTAAGCTGGGTCACTCGCAATCTCGGCCCCATTCTAGCCGACACGAAGGTGCTAGTCCAGAATGCAAGCCAACACAAGCAACGAAGGTGCCTTGCGTTCATTTTGCAGGTGCACTTCGGATTGTTGGTGGTGGCAGCGGCGGCGGCAAATTCACAGTGGCGCGATAAATGGGGGTCCGTCGTAAATTCTGACCTCCCGAGTGAAACTTATGAAAGGCTTGGTGGAGTGTCGGCGCCAAGCAGCACCATCGGGCCATTCTAATACTGTTAGCCGGCAGAATAAACCAGCTGCCTGATAAGCGGTCAAGCTGGTCGCGAACTAATGAGCGAGAGGAAATGGGATCGCTCAGGGGAGAGCAAATGAGTAGCCACTGTCAGCGCTTTCTATTTTATTTTTGCCATGAGGAACATACTCTTCTTGAGCACTAGTTTGCTGAAGAAAACGGAACTTGACACGTTAGGGGCGACCATGGCATCGGCTCGGATGCAAGACGACAGGGGGAACTAGCCAGAGGAGTGTCGCGTCGCCAGGAACTAGGCGACAGCAGCACACCTATGCGCCTTCTATGCGCCCAATGCCAGAGGCAACGGGCGCGCAGCAAGGCTAAGATCGCGCCGTCTCAGTGCAAACCGCACCATTGGACCTAGCCGTCCAATGGTGGCTCCCTGTCAGATTCAAGCTCCGTGCGCCAAGGGTTAGTGGTGAGCTGCAGTTGGTGCTGGAGCATAAATCTAAAATAAATGGAACCAAAGTGGCATGGGTCCATCGAGCTGCCCATCTGGACGAAGAGAAAGATAGAGAGTAGACTTGTAAACGCGCCTGCTTGCCTCCGAGAAACGGCGAAGTGAGTGCGGCGCGATCAATATCAAGATTGCAACGAAAGCAGACTTATAGGCACTTATATTGAGTAATTCAAGTGTTACAATGACCTTGGTCGAACTAGGCTCGAGCACGATTGCGCCCTTCGATCAAATGTCGACTTGACTAAGGTGAGTTGAAAAGGGATTTAGAGGATTGATAGAGAGAGAGAGAGAGAAAGAGGGCCACCATCCTAGCTGGTTGCCTCGGGTATGGTCAAATCGGTCGCCTTGGGTGGAGACTACATTGGTCTGGTGCAGCGTGGCCGTTGGTCTCGTAAAACCCAGCAACACGGTGCCAATTTGAATATTCAGTTGCGATCGAAGTGTGAACGAAAGATATCGTTGTTGCGGCAACGCATTGATTTTGTGGTTGCATCCTCATGGTCGGCTCCACTTCCGAGCAACTGGCCAGGTCGCTGAAAGGAAACAGCGGATGGGGTCGCCCGTTTCCAATACTTTGGTGGCTACCGTCAACCACGCAAGCTAAACCTGAGCCAAACAGCAGGCGAGCAATCCTAAGGATGTCCGTGACTTAGGCAATGGCAGTGCTGCGATGATTGAGGAGCGGCAGACAGTTTTCTAGTTTGGCCTGATACGGCTAAATTCGTTCGCCAGTAGCTAGGGAAAGAAGACGACTTATGAGCTGGCCACGTTGGCCTGGCGAACGCAGCTTGCAATTTGCAATTACCGGCCCATGGGCTCTGGGGATGGAAAGTGTGCGCTTTCCGGTGGACGGTTGGACGAAAGTGATGGAGGCAGAAAGCTAGCGAGCTAGCAAGCGAGCGAGCGAGAGGAGGCATGACATTGAAGGAGACAGGATGCCCGTCAAGGCTAGCGATCGATAATGATGATTACGTAATAAATTCTGCCATGAGCACTGGCCAATATCCTCACTGGAACCATTGCGATGGCGCGAGCAACTCGCTCGGTTGGAGAGATTGGCCGTCGTTGTTATAATACGACTCTCGCTTGTTGGCCCCACAAACGGTCTGTCTAGTTTCGCTCTCAATTCAAACGGAATTGATGAAGAATGATGACGTTTGTATTGAATTGGACCATTTCAGTCGACCTTCGGTCGTGACACGTGCAGAGTGGAGTGGCAAACAAATTAAGCATTAGCTTGATTCCAGTTCAATTAATGGTTTGTGTCGATAGTGAGGTAGCAATTATGTAACAACAAATTGCAACCGCGATTGTGTGCTCGGCCAAGTCTGTGGCAGACTTTTGCCGGTGTTGGGCCAGAGCAATTTATTTGCCTTGGGGCTTTGCAGGTGTTGGCATGATAGCTCGAATTTTGATAACTCTCGCAGAACTCTACCTCTCCCTTACACCTAACGGGCAACTTTATCCAGAGCAGCTGATTGTGAGCGAAATTGCAACTGTCTCTGGCGCCCCAAACCATCTCAGGGCATCTGAACGGATATCTCGGCGACATACTCTCGAGCTCGGCGCCACTTCCGCACATCACTTGCAAAGCCGGCGCCCAAGGCACAATCTCTTTATGAGAGCTGCAGACGAAATTAATTGTGATTGATGTCTCTGTCGGTTGCAGTTGGCCAAAGCACCTGCCTTCCTCCGGAGAGGAGAGGCGACAGAGAGGGGGAGAGGGTTTTACCAATATTAGACTCAGTGGCGGCTAGTCGCGCGTAGCAACACGAGGAAGTGGCCGATTGCTGTAACATGTGCATTGACTAGAGGAACATAGACAGGGGTGAGAGGAGATAAGAGATGAGTGAGTTGCCTCCGAGAGGTTTTCAACCTGACGATGCGAGGGACGCGAAGGCGTATTGTCTGATTGCTTTCTGTAACAATTTGACACTTATAACGCACTTCCAGGTGTTGGATGTGAGCAGCAGATAAGAAGCAATCCTAACACCCGATGAGTTCCCCGAGAAAACTGACAGGAACCTCGCCACTGTTGATATCGGCTTACATTAGGAATCGCGATCGCTCAGTAGTTGCTCACCAGCAGACTGATAGGTGATACAGTCACCCCTGCGCTAACAGTATTCGGTATCCTCACCTACCAATTTGCATACAACTGTCACGACTAAACTCAGCTGACTACGACCTTGATCTAATCCGCTGGCACCGCTAGTTTCAGACAACAGAATTTGTATTGTAAAAGAGAAGAAACGCTCTGTCCAAGGATCCTCTCTTGACTGTACGAAGCCTAGGCAAACTTTCGGTGACGAGCAACGATTGCTTAGTCAAATGCTCATTGGACTGTGAGCTTATGTATTCAAGTTTTGGACAGGATTCAACTACTCGAGCTTCTTTAGTTAGACTGCCATCAAATGGACCACCCCTCAACTGGGATCCAGCGAGATAGAGTGCAGTGTGGATTCGCACACGATGGCTACAATGGACATGATCCAGACTGCTGCTAGCGAATCGTTGATTAGATTATTTTCATCCAATTGAGTTGAGATGCGGAAAGCTCCATCAATAGGTGAGATTAGGTTTTAAGCCGCTTGATTTTTTTTTCTACGTACTTTTGTCTAGCAAGCAGCATCTCAGTTGTTAGTTCAAGCCCTTGATAAGCAAAGGCTCCGACTGTTTGAAGCTGGCCACCTAGGAGCTTTGGACAAGGAAGAAAGCGCCATCCGATCCAGTGCTCGCTGGTCTTCAGCAGAAGATCCCACCCACGCCAAGTGCCCTAGCGAAGCACGAGAGTTCGGCTCGCAGGTGAAGTTCCGATGATTTAAGAGCGACTCCTATTTCGTCTGGAATGAGATTTGTATGAAATCTACCATTCCGATGGCTTCGCTTGTTTGTGCCCGAGGCTCATCTGTTTTGCTTGCCTCGAGTGCGTCTAGGGCCTCAGAACAGAAACAGAAATTTCTCCCCTGTCGACATGATTCTTCGACTTCAGTGAGCTAGCGTAATAAATTATTCTCTATTACCAAACGGCCAATCAAGCTAATGTGGACAAACAAACTCCCCACAAACTCTGTCATGGTTGCAAGAACTCAGGTCAGTTGATTTGTTAGGGGAGGGGAGCTAATTGATCAAGAGCAAATATGCTCTCCCGTTCGGTATGGTTGCTCCTCAGACCATAAAGCTCGATTTGGCCATAGCATTTTTAAGAACGGCAAGATCATCTTTCCATGTTGGTATTGTTAACAAATGACTTGTACAGACAACCACATGCTCTTGCTAGCGCGCCGCACCAACTTCGAACTCTTCCACTTTCTGCCGTGCTTCCCTTAAACTCTAACCTGATCCAACAATTCTTGCGAGCAATTGAGGCTAGCAGGAGTTGGCCCAACTCGCGTGCGAACTACCAGACTATGGTTGCAGTAGAAGGTACGCTTCATTATTGGGGCACTTCCTGCCCTAGAAGCATCGTTAGATGGCTTAATCGACGGCGGGAGGCCCATGCCATCGCTCATATACAGCAGCCAATTGTACTAGGTTAGCTCAACATCTTGCCCACCAAGACGTGCGGTTCCAGCAGTATTCGTGCGCTATTACGATCGCACCCTCTCACTCGATAAGTCCCCCGAAAACTTGCTCCCCTCCCATTTCCTCCATCAACATTGTGCCTCGCTGGACATGTAAATTGATTAGACTCGTGCTTCTGATCGTGTGTATCGGGCTTAGTTTTTGCTCCAGCGATGATAGGCCGTCATCTGATGGGGTGGACACGAAAACGAATTATTTATGATAAAGGAATTAATTGCGTGTGCCTGGGGTTGCCATTGGTTTTGTCGGCCACTAAAGTTTATCGGTTTAGATAATCCCCCGTTGGTGCCGGCAGGTGCCGCTAGTCGAGGAAGAGGGGCCTAAACGTTTGCTATGCAGCTTAAGAGAGGGAGCTACAGCGCAATTTTGGGGTCCCAATGGGAAATGATTTACGCATTTGGACCACTTTTAGGCTTGAATGAAGCTTTCCACTGCTTGTAGCTCGTCGATGGTGATCGTCTGGATGCAAGAACTTTCCATCAAACAAATTGGAATAGTTCCAAGTGTGTTTGTTTTTGTCTTCTGACGGTTTGGTGACGAAAGGTATACATAGCGACGATCGGTCTATTATGCTCACAATTGAGTTGCGTGCTTATCAACTGAAATCGCTCCCTGACCTCCAATATAATTTTGGTGAGACCTCCCACACGATGTTCCGTCCCGTGGACGAGGTTACCGCCAAGTTTCGCGTCCCTCAACCATCTCGTTGGCCTTGGGGTTGCTCGTGATCAATCGCCGGCGCAACTACTGACCATCTTGGCCTTTGCTTGTCCAACCAATCAGCAGTAGTCAAGTTCAACGTGAGATCTCTCACGTTGAACTTGAGCTTTCCTTTACAAAATTCTAATTTGCATGACTCTGATTACAACAGCCTGATTTAGTCGAAATATCAAGCAATATTGTTATTCAACGTCCTGATGGAGGACTCAAGGCGGTGTTGTCACAGAAGAGCCAGAACTGCAAGAACCCCGAGCAGACTGGACGACTCTTCTGCGCTAGAATCATCGAATCTTTGTATTCAATAGTCACATGCGATCAAACAATTACGATGAATGTCGTATCAGATTTGCGACCCGATCGTCGCGCGGCGAGCAGCACTCGTCCTACTCTTGAGTTGCAGTCCTATATTTTGGCGCGAAAAGCCGACCAACCCATCGTGCGGATGCAAATTTCAACCAAAAGCGGCACATTTTCTTTTTTACACTGAAACCCTGATATCATAAACAAATTAATTCGAATACGGAGAAACCTGATTCTTTTGCGCAAATTCAATTCCATATTGCACATAAATCACGAGACACTTACGTAACTGGACCTTGAGCAACTAGACCAACATTTCCATTTATTTCGATCAAGTAACAACGCAATCGGCACTTTTGGGGGCCAGAAAAAATCGTATAATCGCGTGCCTCCAATTGTTGAAGGGCATACTATTTGATCATTTGGTTGCATTTGGATGCTGGACAACTTAGAGGGGACGGGGGAGGGAGAATAGGAAGCCAGATGGGGGAAATTGCTCCTTTCGTGACAAAAGTGCTGGTGTGAGTCGTCAAACGCCAGTGTCGGTTAGCGGGAAATGTCGCATGCGAAGGTCGAAAATCAAATTAGAAAGATAAGAGGCCGAGACGAGAGCGATTCTGAATGGAGCGGGTTACTTGACAACGTCAATGATGCCGCCCGCTAGTGGATGGTCGGCAAGATATTGGCCCTATCCAGATGGCCACTTGAATGTGGCGTACAAATTTTGTTTGGTCACGAGAGAGCTACCATATATTGGACCTGTTTGGCGTTGGGCTAAATCGAGAGCCCCAGGGCTGAAGGAGTGGAGCAATGATGGGCGTAATCTTGAGGGCAGCCAACGTAACTATTACGACCTTTACCATAAAAGCGTCTTGGCTTGGGTGCAAAGGGGATGAGAACTTGCGCCTAGTTGCGCAATTGAGTCTAGGTAGAAGTGCGGCCACCCACTGAACCTTGTTTCCGATTTCGACTCAGCCAGAGCTTCTCGCTGAAAATCTTCTCAAGATGCCTACAGAAGCTAGCTGGCTTGGTAGCGCACATTTGTCCGCGCTGCAACCGTCGCTAAAAATGACAAAACGTTTTAGTATAAGCGCTCCATGTCTTCGTACGCTTGCCCCCATAAAATGATAGTTTGCACAATGAGACCCTCCTCGCAGAGGGAAAGCTTGGTCGAGCTAGCACTCAAATGTTGACGACAAACAACAGAGCTCTGCGACCGACATAGCGGAAGTGAAAATTGTGCAATCGTCATCTAACTGCCGCCAAACATCACCCATCACTCGGGCATCCGAGCATCGACAAGCAACTCGCCAGCTCATGAACATGTTCAACAAAATCCATGCAACGGCTTGCAGGCCAACTGGTCGGCCCTCAGATCCAACAGAAAGCCAGCAATAAACTGCAATATGAGCTACCGGAAATTTGCACGCTGGCACGAGTTTGTGTAAACGTCCGCTTCCGCTCGATGTTGGTTGGTGCTGGCGAGCGGGAAAGTTTGCAGCGTCCCTCTATGGTAACTAATAGGCCGCTGATGGGTCGATGTCGAGCTCGCAAGTGAAGATCAGTAGCCTTGTGAGGGCAGTCGAGTGCAAGCACTAGCGAACCATCTCATGGAGAGCACAACTCAAGGACTTAGTGCCGGCTTGCATCAGAGAAACTGTCGCAGGACTAGGCGCCAATCCATTGTTGATGGTCTGCTACTGGGCTGGATAATGTATTGATATGGACGAGCTTTCCAAAGACAAGAGCTCGAGAAGAACGTCCGATGGGAAGCTCGTGGAAAGATTTAAATCTTCATCGTTCCCAAATTCAGCTCCCGCTTAGCTTGTCTAGTTATCCAACACAAAGGGGTACCCCTTTGCTGATCTCCGATCAGCCGAAAATCCGCCCGAATTTCTCCCGGGAACATCCGGTTCAGCTCGAGCGTCACACTTAAAAGCGATACGTGGTAGCTGTAAACCGATCGGCTGTTTAGGCTGGAACTGAACAACTGCACGATGAACGTTGGTGTCTCAGGACACTTAGACTTGCCCTATCGTCTCTAAACTTCTCCTCGACCATTGCAACTGAAGTTTATTAACACATTCGGCCGAGTGGAGTTTGCGAGCTTATGGTGGACGTGGTTTTGAGGCAACTTGGCCCTAATTCCCTGCTCTCTTTCTCTCTCTCTCCCTCTCACCCTTGTTCACTATTTCAATGGCCAAATGGACAAGCCAGCAACGCAAACTGGCTCCTCGAGATGCCCCAGAACATGGTGGATGGTTGAAAAACTGTAAGTTTGTATACTAGATTCATGTCGAATTTCTCGGAATCCACCTCAACTATTTGACAGTGAGAGGTTCACGATCAATCGGCAAAAGGACGAGTGAAAGGCGATCAAAGCCAGCTAAAAGGATTTGTTCGAGAGCCAAATCAGCTTTGGGCTCAAGTTGGTCTCCCGAGGAGTTTGGCCCGCAAATTTGCCGCTAAGGGTCTCGGTCCGATCGCTCAGTAGCTAGATTTGGGTTGGATTTGTGTTGATCATGCTGCCAACATTGAAGAGAGTACAGTCAGTCGACTATGCTGCCCTCTCGCAACAGCGAGCTGCTAGCTCCACAACAAGTCGCAATCCTCTCATGCACAGCATCAGCATTGTGGTTGAACTTGCGAGAGAGCCGCCAAGAGATGGCCTTGAGGAGGAGGAATCGGAGGCGGACACCTGCTCGTCGCAAATTTCCGAGAAGAAGTCAATCGAGCAAGAGGACGAGCAACTTGGAGAATTGCGCAAAACGAAGCTTGCTCTAATGGGTAGCACTGAGAGCTATGCTGAAGAGGGTGACAACGAAGAGGAGGAGGAGGAAGAGGACGACGATCGCGATTGTTTGAGCAGCGATTTAGCTCGGAAAGTTGTTATTGTTGATGAGGCGGACAAAATTTTGCGCACTCGAGCCAGCTCCACGGAGCCCCAAAAGGATATGGCGGACGGGCCGACGAAGGAACTCTTTACAAGCGGACGTGGCCAAAAACCAGCCATTCCGCCAAGACCGCCAAACATGCGCTCGAGCACGATGATCGAGGATAGAGGGAGGAAGAACTGGCCGCCTTCAGAGTTTGATCTGAATCATGATCACGGAGCTAATTCGGCCACTTGTGGCGGAGAGGGCAGTCTTTCTGGAAATAGTATGTCCAAGTGCGCTAGTCTAGGCGGTTCCGCTCATGGAGAGTTTGGGCCAGAGAGGCTGGGCATGCGCCGAAACACGCACCATAGCGTCAACTTGGATCGACAGGCGGCTTCCGGAGCTAGCGCACTGGGAGCTTGCGTGCGCCCAATGAGGGCCAAACAAAAGCAGCATACTAGATCTGGATCTGCGCAACTCGACCCCCAAGCGATGGTTTGCCTGGCAGCGTTGAAAGGCGACTCGGGTAACTCGGTGCAAGTTGAGACTATCGGAAACGCAATTGAAACAACGCCAACCAAGCTGGGCTCCCCAATCAACAGAAACTGGTCCCAGAGGCGCCAGTCGCTTCAGTTCAGTTTACTGGCTGGCCGCTCGCCGAGCAGATCATTGCGAGAGGAGGAGTTGAGAGGCGAGCGTGAATTCAATGAGCAGGTCAGGGGAAGCAAAGCCTCTGATTTACAAGCCACCTACAACCTACAGCGGCGCTGCCAATCGGCCGCCCCAGACAACGGCGCAGAGGCTACTTTTGAGCCGCATTCAGAATTAGACGGGGAGCTTTGCCTGTCGGGCGGCGTTAGAAAGCAACAGAGCATTGTCAAGGCTAAACAGCTGCAGCAACAACAACAGCTGCCATCGTCCCGACGGAGGGTTTCATTCGGATCAATAGATCCAATATTAACAAATTACAACCGGACAAACAGCAAGGCCTCGTTTGCCTTCCATTCAACATATCGCTCGCAACTTTTTCCAGCCGAACAACAACAAGAGGCCATTGATATCAAAGCCATTGATCCCAACTCCGAGCGCAAATTCACGAATTCTGAGTCGAGCAGGGGCGCGAGCAGCAAGGTTGAGGGCTTAACAAGCGGAGGCGGACTAGAGCGAACAGGTTGCGCGACTTTTGTTGCGAGGCACAAACGAAGGAGCCACTCGCTAGCTGGGAACCCGTTTGCTAGCCTACCGGGCGACAAATTGTCCCATGAAACAAGAGAGTTTTACCTCCCTGAACTTAGCGACGACGAAGCGGACAGCTCGGCCGGCTTAAATAGGCTCGACTTCACTGGTGACAAGAGTGGACAGCCCCATTCTGAGACGCTTTGTTCTGTTGCATCTAGTATAGTAAGACGAAACGACATAGCGCCGCTAAACTGGAGAGGCTCGGACGATGCACAGACACAGAATAAATCGTCAACAGTAGCCATCGAAACAAATGCAAGAAACATGGACAAAAATGAGACCATCATCGCTGAGCTAGCGAACGGAGCTAGACTCGAATCGCCAGGTAAGTGTTGCTTGAATGGTCTTTACTGCAGCGCTTAGTTGGTGCTTGTGTCTGATCAGCTAGCTGGCTAGCCTAAGTTGGCCCATGCTTCTCTTTGCCAAGTTATCTTTAGAAGTATTTGCCCGAATCTTGAATTGCGTTCAATCAAGTTTGACGCGGAGAGTTGTTGGCTACGACGAAATGGTGACAGTTAAAACAGGTCGATCCTTTCTTATAACGCAAATACTTAGTTCATCCTCATTCGATTGGTGCCTTTTGCTCTACGATGATACGATCATCTTGCAAGAGCAAGTTTTCATCTTGGCTGACGAGCAACTTTTAAAGTTTGCCGAGATTGATTGCAACTGATTACACACAATCGCTCAACAGCGACCAAAACTGCCAAGACAATGTAATCAAATTTAAGCGTTCAATTTTGCAACCAACATGAGGCCTTGCAAGTTTGAGCAGAGAGCTGACAAATGAAAGCTGGCCAGCCAAGATGTAACCACGAATCCACTCAACAAGATTAGTCGCTTGCGTGCAATCTTGTTTATGCATTTTGTCGATTTTCTATCAATATCACAGCGCACATCTTCATTACACTGAGACCCTTTGTTGGTCCGGGCGCGAGTTGGCTCGCGTAAGTCGAGCTTGGCCAGTACGCTTGATTTGATTAGCGAGCGCCTTGAACACAGGCAATATTTGTCAAGAAGCCAGCAGCTAGGCGGGCAGCGAGGGGCATTGCGCATAGGGTCTTTGGAGCGCTAGAGAAACTGCCTCCCCGTCGCTGGAACTAACGCCGGCGGAAGCGCCACTCTAGCTCGCTTTGAGCCCCACTCACTCAATCCCCTTATTAGCGGTCCCAAGTCTCCAAGGTGAAACTCTGCCTCCATCGGGCGCAGCCCTGATTGTCGTTGCGCTAACAAAATTAGGTGGGCGCGCTTAGTAGCCCCACTTGCCAATGCCATCGGATGGCCACCAGAAACATATGGCCGAGAGAAGAGTAGGGTTGAGACGCAACTATTCACTCAGATGGAAATAAGAAAGGCAGCGAGAGCGAGGATTGCGAAAATTTGCGCCCCAAACTCGTGGATGGAACTCGATTTGGCGCCAGTCCACTTCGGTCGGCATAGTCGGCTGGTCAAGGGGAGCAAAGTCGAGTAAGGCTTGATAGGGCGCAAATGCAAGCACAGGTATGCCAACCATCCATGGGCGCCAACTTATTAGCTGGCTTTGCCCTATCGAATATTGCGGGTTTTGGTTCAAGCCCCTAAATCTCGTCCAATTAATTGTTGGTGCCCAGATTGCGGCTCCTTGCCGCCTAGACTAATTGGCAGATGGCGCTAATTGGCATCCTAATGGCTCGGGCATCTGGACGTGCAGTGTTTCAGCCTTCCGAAGGCTCATAGATATATTTGGCCCTCCCGGCGCTTGGCCAAACAGGCTTCGTTTGAAGGAAAGCTAGCAGGCAACTCTATCTTTGCTCCCCTTTTAAGAGGCCCCAAACAGCTTTGGCTGGTTTGCGCTCCCTCTGGTTGCGCTGACAAGCCATGAATCATGAGGCAAATGAGGGGTTGCGAGCGCTAACTTGGTTGGCCTAAACTCGCAGCTAGTGGTTTTGGAAACTGTTTTGGTTGAGCTTTGTGACGAAGCTTAAGGGACTTGCGCTCTGTTGTTGGCGCAAAACTGAATCAACGCTCAACACAGAACTTGGGGAGGCCTTTTCAAGGTCTCGAGCGGCAGTGTTGGTCGCGCAAATTGGCGTTTGCAATACCTCATCTGTATTCACTGTCGCTTAGCTAATGCCTCAACACGTCACGCGTACGAACGCTTCTGGCGCCGATAAGCGGACGATATTTCTCAAAAGTTTGAAGGCTCCAGTTTGATCGTGTAGATTCAGGTCGCTACTTTCTCCTAAATTAACATCAGCTTCCATGTCTGTCGCCAGGTAACTGGCTTCGTGCGAATCCAGCTTACGAGCTCAGAGCGCGCACGCGCTTCTCTCTAGTCTTTCTCTTTTTACTAGTCTGGTGTTTTCAGATTTTGTTCGCCTCTCCCGGAAACAAAATGGGCTTATTGGGAATTCCGAGAAGGCTGAAAGACGTCTGGAAATACTATTCACTGTTGCAGGTGGTCATGATCGAGCTAAACAGGGTGCCAGCCTCCTGTTGGCTAGAAGGACAGGGCTGTCTGCTCAGTCCAACAGACAGTCTGACTTGTATAGCTCCAAATGCTACCTTGGTCACGCTTTTCGCCCAGCTAACCGGCAGCGCCAGAGCTAGTAGCGCGTTTGCGGCATTTTAGCTGGAATTGGTGGTTAGAGATCTTGAGTTGGGTTGAAAGCCTCTGCAGAAGACAAGATCTCTAACAAAAATAAACTCCTTCCGCTCCATAGCAGAGGCGCAGGAGCAAGCACTTTCTGGGAAGTTGGACAGGAGCGAGCAGCGCCTGACTACCTCATCTCCAACCACCACCATCACGCAGGCAGTCACTCTCGATAGGGAGGAGAGCAGAGTTAAGTCGATAATGGTAGGTAGAGCTAACGGTTTGCTGACAAGCTTAACACGGGCGAACTTGTCCACTAACCTGCTAAATGAAACAACACAAATCCACTTATGGGCCCAATGTTTTCAGGCCAACGCAAGGCTTAGACAGGAAGAGTTTGCGCGCCTTCTCGAGGAACACGAGCAGATCGTTAATGAGATTAATCGCGTCGAAACCAAAATATCAAGTAGCCAGACGAGTTTGCAGCAGCAGCAGCAGCAGCGACAGCAACAGGACCAAGGACAGGAGGGACCAGCAAGGCAAGAGAATTGATCTTAAAATGGACTGTTTCAAGGAGTTTGAGAGAGCCGACTCTCTAGTGACGCTCCATCAGCCCTCTAGGCTGCGTTATTCGAAAATTTGTCAATGTATGAAGTTTTTAACTTAATGTCTCGAGATAAATCAGATCGCTGGCTGTTTTAGTGTTGTCCTCTCATTGCGCCCTCCATTTATGCCTTTAACTCTGCGGCCCCTCAATCCAAGTCAGCTTCCGCCGAACTGGATGAACGGTAAAATTTTGGAGGCGGGAAAATTGGAGACAGACTAAGTTTCAGCGGCCGCTTGAGACGTTCGACCCTGAGTCGCCACCAATTTAAGGTTAATTTGTTGAGTGAAAGTTTGGGCGAATCCAAACTTTGCCTTGCTAGAGAGAGAGACTAGCTCAAGCAACAAAAGAATCTCTCGCATGTCTCTGCTCAATCAAGCGGCCGACAGGTTGTTAGGCTCCCTAGAGGGCCAGTCTTGTCAACAGAGTGGGCGGCGACAGTTTGGTGAGGATCTGGCTCGCTTGTTATTAAGAATTATTCTGTCTCCTTCGAGCTCATTGGTGCGTGGGAGCCGAGTTTTTGTTGAAGTAGAGCCGCCACCTTTGCACGCTAGCAATGAACCATCTAGCCGCCAGGCGCCCGGCAGCCTCCACTCGGACAGGTGCCTAGTCCAACATTAGTCTTGCACTTACGCCTCAATTATGAGCTCCATTTGGTGCCCGTTTGATTTGCGCTCTCAAAATCATGCAAGTCCCTCGGATGTGCCGATGATCGATCATGAGCGGCCCCTTTTCGCCCAGGGAACCATCGAGTGGCTGAGCAGTGTCCTTGTTACCTAGCAAAGGTGAACTGAAGGATGGGGCGCTGCTGTGCGTGCTTAGGTCAGCTTAGACTGGCGGCCGGTCAGCCAGCCAGCTGTGTTAGTGCTGACGAATGTTGGTTAATAGGTGAGCCCTGAATGGGAGGCTCGAGAGCAACGCCCTTCGAGGGTTGAGCAGGGCTGGGGGCGAAACCATGGCGACTGTAGGGCCAGTGCGGCGCGCAAAGCCCATCGCTCTCCCCACCCGAAACTCCCGGTCAACTTTTGTGGCGCGCTTCAATGGAACCTTGCACTTCCGACTCGAGCAAATTCGGCCGCTAGTTTTAGCGCGCGACCAACAGCCAGCGACAAACAACACAATCCACCTGGAGCGCCCGCTGGCTCACCTGCCCGCCCAGTCAGCTCATTAAATTCCTCCAGCCTCAACAACTCGTTTCGCGCCCACTCCAGCGGCTTGCTCGCGTCCATGCTCTCTCTAGTGGAAGCCTCTAGCTTGTTGTTTGCGGGCGAGAGTCGGAGGACGAGAGTTGATCCGGCGCGAACGGATGCGAGGACGCTTTACAAAAACAAATTTCAATGGGCTCGCTGCTCATGCTGAAACAATGGCCGCTTAGAGTGAGTGACGAGTTGCCTGTCTACTTATTCAGCTTTGCTGAAGAGTGTTCAGTTTTGCGGCTAGGGATGGAGTGAAACTTGAAATCACGGATATCATGATCAATATTCAGCGCAAATTACTGTCTTCCCATCGGTGCAAACCTGCGAGACAGCTGAGGAACCAAAGGTGAGAGCGAGCGGGGGCTTAGCCTGAGTCACAATGGCCGCATCAAATCAGCCGGCAACGCCGACGAGAGCTCAACATCCGTTGGCCCGCAACCATAGCTCACCATTCTGTTGAGAGCAACGACAAACGTGGATTGAGTGGCGAAAGGATTGATCTCAACACCAAATAGAGGGCCAAGCAACTCAGCAAGCTACTCAATATGGCTTTCGAGAGATTCAAGCTCGAGCGCGCGAACCACGCACACAGTTAGAGGCTCAGGCTGAAGTTCAAGAATTGGACCAGAATGAGGCTGTTCTCGATACTCATCGTCCATCTCTGTGTTCTCAATCTTGAGACGAGAGCTGGGCCTCTGGAGGCATGTGATAGTGTTAGGGGCAATGTAAGTTGTACTTCGTACCACGAGCCAGGGATTGAATCTAAAAACAAGCAAACGATTGCAAGCTCACAGGCAAGCGTACACAATGTTCCGCCCAAACCGAGCGGCCTGATAACAAAGACAACTGGCGCTATTTATGAGGCTTTGTCGAACGTCTTCAGCTATGATAACGACGAAAACCAAACCGGCGACGATGAGTACGATCCTGAAAGCGTAACGCCTATTTTCAATCCGCCAAAAACAACCAACCAACCAGCTAAGACAAGCACCTCTTCCTGGCAAACGACCTTCGCAAGCAAATCAAAATTACCTGTAGTTTCAACGACAAGCGGACCTCTCACAACAGCAGGGCCAGCTCGAAGGGAAGAGATCGTTTCCACGCCTCGGCCAAACAGCCCAACTAAACTTCCTCAAATAACGCCGGCGCCGGCCTCGAGAATAGAGGCTTCAGTTACCAGAAAGACAAGCCGACTTGATCGACAATCAGGCACCCTTGTCCCAGTGACTGTGCCAACGAGCACCAGTGTGCCTAGATCCATTAAGATGCGACCCAACTCGACCGCTTCAACACCAAGAGCAACCACTACGACCAAGTCATCCACATCAGACCAGAAATCTTCCAAGACGAGCGAAATATACTCCATCGTCAGCAATGCACTGAGGGCGATCTACTCGCTTAGGGAGGCAACTCAATTGAACAGACCAATCAGGCTAGCGCCCGAAAATGAGCCGACAGACTTGAAGTTCGAGTCTGGAAGGCTTACTCTGGCTAACGAGGACAATCGTGCGGCCACCAAGGAGGATGTGCACCTTTTATGCAAACTCTTGCACAAGCATCTCGAAAACTCAACCTCCTCGGCCATCGATGTTGCCATTGAACCTGTTGCACCCTCAACTAGCAGCACCACAACAGCAGCCATACCAACGACCACAAGCTCGACAACGCCAAATCCAAAACCGACGAGCACTATGCCAAGTTCGAGATTGACGACAGTAGCAAGCGGCAAAACTGGTGGACTCATTGTAACCAATCGCGAGAGTTTGAACGAGAGCCAGGAGAGTCTGCTTCTGGAATCAGTGTTTTCTTTCGAACAGTCTAGCACACAGATTAAGAGCGAGCCGCTCGAGTTGATTGGTAGCCGATTCCTGACCAGATTGTTCAATATTGCGGCCAGAAGCAGGCTCAATCGAACCAAGAAGCAACAACCCAGCGAGAGCACAATGTTTAGCTCGGCTAACAACGATTACGAGACTGAAGATGAGGGTCGAATGATAGTTGGCTCGACCAACCAGTCAGAAAGTGCGAACCTTCTACTTGAAATCAGGGTTTGGAAGAAGCGGACTGAAGTTTCTCATGGCCATTTGCACCTTGTTTACTGGTTACTGGAACCAATTGCAACCACTAGCTTCGCTGAGACAAACAAGAGTTCTAGTTTCAGAGTGCTCGATCCTCGCGAAGCAACCGAGCTGTTGGAGGAACTGGATCACTCTGAGATAAAGCGCCAACTCGAGGCGATAAATCTCAAGACCCTCGTACTGTTGGCGCCCTACAAGCCTGACTCTCGGGACAAGAGCTCGAACAATGTGGAGGAGGTGGCGCACACGATCGACGATACTCTGGTTGAACCTGGCGCGACCAGGCGAGACAACAAACCTCCGAGTGGCTTACATCTTCTCATAGATCGACTTACAAGTTCATCTTTCTCAGAAAACCTACACTTGTATCTGATACTTTCCATAGTCAGTCTACTTATAATCACGCTCTGTTTTGCTCTCCCAATCTTCTGCTGCAGAGCCCAAGCTAGTCCAGTTAGGGGCCGCCAAATGGCGCCAAGGGCCTCAAGAGGCGCCGAGTTGCCTGCATTCGCGAGCGAGAATAAGAGTGATTCGGCGTACAACGCGGGCGGCCAACAAGAATCGGCACAAAAGGTGGCTCAATTGAGTGATTCTATCTGGCGAAAGCTCTCAAACACGACGACGACCCTAGTGACTGACCAGTCTGAGGTCCTACGAAGCGATGGAACAATCGGGGTTCCAGTCTCGACGGATGCACCTCCTGAATCACAGACGATACAGGGCGAAGTAAGCGGAGATGAGCGCTTGGGTGGTGGGCAAACTAGTAAGAAGTCCCAATTTGAATGGTTTTCATTCGAGGATAGACTTGAGAAGCAGGAGCGGCGAGCTATCACGAACGACAAGCAATCGCAAACTTTTATCATTAGTGATAAACGAAAATTTACGAAATCAGTTCAAACCTTTGAGCCTAAAGGAAATGCCAATGAATTTTCACTCGAATTCAACGAGCGCCAGGAGAAGAGAAGCTCAGATACTCTGACCAAGAGCGAGTTGGTTATGATAAGAGAGAAACTAGTGCCTATAGTTCGTCAAGAACAACAGCAATGCAAGAAACAGGTGGCCTCGCAGACAAGCGATCCAGTGGGGCCAGATTACGTCAACCAGGTGGCCTCGCGGGGAAGTCAGACCGATCTCACCCTCAATCAGACTTTGGAGGTTCCCTCAGGACAAGCAGCCTCTAGGCTCGCTGGTGACGTCGCCGTCAACTATATAGACTCGTCTGGTTCTACTAGTTGTGCGGATGACGGTAAGCAAAACACAGCTGGCACAAGCAACGCAACCGTCACCTCAAAGGACTCTGCCGAGAGGAGGCCTAAAATGCGACACTTGGAATTGCCACCCAGAACTAGAACCAAGGTCGAGGCAATAAAAGCTGAACTGAGCAGGTTAGAGCAAAAGGATGCAGGCATGTCTGGTGTAGGCAAGAGGAATTCCGGGGACTTGGCGCCCAATCTCACGTACAAGCATTATGATAGCCCGTGATGCATAACGACCGCTGTAAGCTTTCCAAGCTAATCCAAGCCGACCAAGTCGCACCTCTAAATCAATCCTTGCTTGATTTCCGCAATAAAATGAAGATTTTCTTATCTCAGTTCACCCAATTGATGCATCAGTGAGAATCTGACTAAGTTGCTTGGTTAAGTTGCTCCCATTGGCCTCCTACTTATTGGCACTGCGTTATTTAACTTGAAGACGTCTGGATCTACAATAAAATGACTCGACTTATGTGAAGAAGGTAGATTCAACTCGAAAGATGCTTTCCATGACTCTACCCTCAATCGTTTGCCACATTTCTGCAGCTTTTACGCTCGTAACTTTATAAACAAGATCGAAGCTATCGTTGAGTTGCGGAGCAAGCCTACCTGACTCTGACCTGAGCCGCATGGAATAAAGGGAAACAGATAGAAGAGTCTGAAAATGAATAAGTTCTGGCTTCAGAGAGGGCCGAGTATGACATGAGCCTTTTTAGAGCGAAGTTGTTGCAAACAATAGCGCTCGAGCGGGCCAAACGTATACTTAGCGAGAGCTTTGAAATATCGATTCGAGCCTAATCGAATTAATAGAAAATTCGATTAGGCTTCTGATCAATGAGTTGTATGAAATTTATCGGATGTGTTTGTTATCGGATGAATAATTGATTACGTCAGGGAGCAACGTCATAGAACTACAGCTTAACCCAACCAGGTGCCTATTCTAGTCGCTCTGCTCAACACTCTTCGTCTAGCCATCTCTATGTCAGACACAAAGCGAGACAGATGGCCCGAGAAACTCTGTTAAACACTTGACGGAGGAAATTTGCTAGATAGAGGCTCAGCTGAGAGTCAGATTGGAGTGCCATGTTGCCCTCTGATGTGGGCATTCAAGTTTTAACGATTCTGCTCTCTTTTGCTGTGTACAAATCTGCTGGCTATAGTGATCAATCAGCCGAAACAGGTGAACAAGAATCTTCGACTAACGTATCGCTCAAATATGCAGTTATTGTAGATTGTGGAAGCTCAGGCACAAGAGCTCATATATTCAATTGGCCCGGAAATGCAACCGGCGATAGATTGCTGGTAGAAGTTCAACCGTCGTTGGACCCACAGACAGGTCGACCGTTGGTGATAAAGATTCGCCCGGGGCTGGCGAGCTTACGAGATAGAGCTGACGAGGCCTCAGATTACATGAAACCGGTCATGGATTTCATCAGCCGTCACATACCTGAGGATTTGCATCAAAAGACGCCCGTGTATTTCAAGGGCACGGCTGGCCTGAGACTCTTGACGAAAGAAGAGCAGACCGAAATTCTGAACGACATCGCGGCAGACCTCAAAGTCGAGTACAACTTTCCCCATCTGTTCACGGAAGTGATAGGTGGCGATCAGGAGGGAGTCTATCAGTGGCTGAGTATCAATTCCCTGAGCAATCGCTTGAATCCGGCGCATGACATAAGGACAGGCCAAGATTTCTACTGCCAGGCCCCCAATGGTCGACGTTATGGTATGCTCGAGTTAGGTGGCGCTTCAGCGCAGGTAACATTCGAAATCTCACCTGAAATAGATAGACTGATAAGCTTTTATTTGAGCCGTAATCCCGAAGCTCTACGCATCTTCAAGGCGTCAAGAAGCAAGTTGGCTTTCGGGTCGAATACGACAACTGAAGTTTTCTCTACCACTTTTCTAGGTTTGGGGACGAATAGTGCACGCGATCTTGCTGTTGATTTGTTGATTCGAGATGCTATCAAGCTTCCAGTCAGACACCCATTCATAGGAACTTTCACGCCCATTTTCTACGGACCGAACACAAACCTTATCCTCGCGGATCCTTGCTTGCCGACGGGTGGTCAAGAGGTCAGGCTTAAACCAGTCGACATATTATATAATCAAACAAAGACCATTGGATATATAGCAAGAGCAGGCGATGATCTATTCAACGTTAGGCTCATAGGAAAGGGTAACTATATTGAATGTCAGATCCTGTTGAACCGCTTGATAACTTTGGCAAAAAAAGAACGCCTCAAGTGCGAGACTGGCGATGAACTGTGCTCAACAGCTCTACTAGAAACAAACTTTGTTCCGTTCCAGGTATTGCAGTTTCTTGGCTTGGGCGAGCTCTTCTACACGACGAACGAGATGATTAACGCTGCAGGACGCTTCACTATCATGGTTGCAAGACGTACGGTAAGCATATGCTCAACAGATTACCAGACGTTACTCCGACAATACCCCGATGCCAATCATTATAGCTCGAAAAGAACTTTGCTCGAGTGCTTCAAGGCCACTTGGATGCTGACATGGCTGCAGAGCGGTATAAGGATGCCTTTGTTTGCTGATCTCACGAACGTTGGAAACATCGAAGGTAAAGAGTTGGATTGGGCACTCGGTGCCATGATTTCACTGCTATTTGAAGAGCAACTAACAAGACCAGCAATGTTGTTCAGAGAAGTCTCTGCTCAGTATGGATTGTCTGATGAAGCAAGATAGTCTGGACAATCTAAAATATGTATGAGACAGATGTTGATGGTTGTTAGTTAATAGCCCGGAAGAGACAAGTAGTTTGAGTTGCACACATGCGATTCCAACCGCTCAGATACTCCTGACGACTCGACACGATAGAATCTAATCTAATTTGTGGTCTTAGATTAGGCCCTTCGAGTCTCTTGTTGATCTGCTCGTTTACATTGACCAAGGCAGGGTCTATATCCTTCATAGGAGTGCCCAAAATATTTCGCATTAACTTATTCACCAACCAATCTTTTGCTCCCATAAAATCGGCCTTTAAGGCCACTCGCCAGAGAGGGATCAATCCTTCTGATGGAATCCTTCTACCTATCCAAAAAACTATAGCTCAATTCCAATCTGCTATCAGATGTTGTCGAACCTCAACTCGAAATTTCAAGCTATTGTGATGACGATTATCCTACCGAGATATCCGTAAACTGGAGGATAAACTGGAGCGTAAAGTGATCGATATCATATAATTTACGTTTTTCACAGACGGTTTGGCTCGAATGAAAGATTACGCGACTGAAAACGTTAGAATTATTTCGTCTCCATTCTCCAGAGTATCGTCATTTAAATAGTGAGAGAAATCGACTTGGTTGTCCAGGGTAATCCATTCGTCGGTTGAGGTGAGCTTCCTGAAAACTAATTGGCTAGACCCTGGAACATTATTCTTATTTGTTAAGCCCAGTTCACCAGCTGACCAGTCAATCATTCGGCCAACTGGATGCTTGAGGGTGGTGAAGATGTTCACACTCCGACCTTGTTTCGAGACATCTGAAAGTTTCGAGCCTGGTTCGTGGTGAAACTTCACCTCAAAATAAACCCTGTCAACCTCGAGGATATTCGGCGGTCCGCGGGCAGTTTGTTTGATTTTCATTATTCTCACTCTCTTGGCTAGTGCTCTCTTTTTTGGATCGGATGGTAAGCGCTGAGCTGTCTCTGAGAGAGTAATACATGAACCTGAAGTTGACGGAACACCTTTTAGATTCTGCAATGCGATCCTTTGACGTTCGTGCCTTTGTTCAGCTTCCCGTCGAGTGGATTCTCTCAACTGAATAAATAGACTGCAATTGTGTTGATCTTGGTGCCTATGGTGGAGACAAAAACGACTTCTGCAGAGGCCACATTCTGTCAGCTCGAGTTCAAGGGTCATCTTCTTGCAAAAGTCGCAGGACTTTTGAAGGTTCTTTAGGTTGGAAGCAACGTCTGAGGGTTCAAAGTGAGTAGCCTCAAGCGGACAATCCTTTCCATGATTAGTTTTGTGATCGATGCAGACCATCTTATCACAGTGGGTACACTTGAAGGGTAGGTAATCATTACGATTACACACTTGACAATTTAGTCCAAGATGAGGTAGCTCCATTGCAGGTAGGTTGGTTTCAATTTGTGATCCGTTTTGCCATCACAGGCAAATCATATAGCCGTATCTCGTTGAGAAGTGGAAGATCCCTCAGTTTACAGAGACCGAGGAAAACTCGTTCGGCATTGCCTAATTAAAGCGTCTACAGTTCATATGCAATGCTCGACGAACTTGTCTTAACTCCACCTGTTTCTATATTTATTTTGAGCCCGGTATTTATAGATTATATGGCTCAGTAATTAAATTCATCCGGCTGAATAGGTGGTGGATTCGGTACCAAATATACATATAACGATTTGTCTTTGCTATCAAATTGGCTCGATTGAGCGCATTCTTTGAGGAAAGCTATATAATCCCCGTGTGTTTATTTTTGTATCCTTTCATCAGACGACCCAGCGCTGTCAGATTAAATCTCCTGCGCACGTGTTTGTTCAATGAGTTCTCACCTGTAGGACCTACAGGTAGGAGGGTCACAGTTTGCAATCGTTGTTATGTTATTCAGTGAACGTAAAAGTCCGTGAAATTTAGAGCCGAAATAAATGCAATTAAGATCCATCGAAAATATGAACCATGCAAATTTTCCAAACCAAACCAATACGATTCAGCTAATACGATTCACCTCCTTATATAACCCTATACGGGAGTCACTCATCAGAAGCCTCAACGTTGATTACTGGTCCCCAACGTTATCGATTTCTTATAATTAGTGCAAAATTTGTCTCCGATCATGGACGAATTCGAAAGAAGGAAGGTCGAATTTGCCAAGCAACTAGTTGACACAAACTGTCTAAAGTTCGGAGAGTTCCGTCTGAAGAGCGGGATAACATCCAAATATTACCTCAATTTGCGAGAGGCAACGATGTACCCTGAAGTGTTCCACAACATGGTCGAATTAATAAAATATCTCATACCCAAAGATAAGCAACCTGATAGCTGGTCAGACATAGGCAAAGACCCGCCTGTCGCTATAGTTGGAGTTCCATACGGTATAGTTCCTACTGCTGCTGCAGTTGCATATGCCTGCAAACTAGCCTACTATCCTGTACGTAAGGAAGAAAAAAATTATGGTTTGAAGGACGACCAAGGATCTTTCAACAAACATGAGCTGATAATTATTGAAGATGTCATGTCCACAGGAAGTAGTATAGTGGACACCATAAAAAAGCTTAGCGGTAAGAGAGTAACCGATGTGGTAGTACTAGTGAATAGAAAAATGGGCGGGGACGAAAAGCTCAAATCAGAACACCCAGAAATCAGACTCCACTCAATCCTTGATATCTCTGATATCTTGAAATCAACGACTGTGACTTAATCAAGGAAAGTCAATAATAAATGATCCAGAGGGGCAAATGTTAGAGTACGTTCTCGAGAGTGTATTCACCATCTCAATCGACCATGTCTGATTCCTATTGATTCGCTCGTCAATGTTATACAGTAGAACTCATTGGACGACAGTTGTGTGGAAAGACAACCTAGCGATAGACTAGGACAATATGATTCAAATCAATTCAGCTGGTGCCTTTCAGGTATTTAATCAATCAACCTTGACAGTGGAATATATCCTCCTTACGAAAGCATTTGTACCGACATAACCTATAGCGCCACACATTATGCCGAGAGCTATGCTAAATAAGGCCATGTGTCCGAAATAGAATGTCGTCTGGAAAAACCCATACATTTTCGTCTTGAAGAAAAAGTAGTAAAACGAGTATAAATATACGTAGAACGATGTTGAGGCTCCAGTCAAAAAGGATGTCCAATGCCTGCGCGGTTGTTCATGAAGACAGAAAATCAAGTTAGTGATTTGTTTGGGCATTTGTATCGAGAAAGATAAAGTTTCGCCTCTCAACTACTTACCATCGATAATCTTCGGCATTCAACAGGATATAGGTACATACAATCGTTACGCATATGGTCACCGCTATGGCGATGAAGAACACTAACAACATGAAACCATACACGTAGTATATCTTAAACGTCCAGAATGAGGTGAATATGAAATACATTTCTATAGAAATCGAGCCGAATGGTAGGATTCCACCGAGTAGGACTATTATACTTGGCTCCATGTACCATTTTTTCTCAGGTATTGGTCGAGGTACAGGACTTATTCGACATGGATTGTTGGGCTGACCACGGGTGTTCCTTCCAACCAAAGTGCCGACTAAAGTGAGAGGCAGTATAACGAATAGACAAATTGCCGCGACAGATATCATGGTACCAAAGGGGATTGCACGAGACGCATGGTAATAAATGGCTATAAAATTGATCATGAAAGCGGTACCGCAAACTAAACTTGGCAAGAATGCTGCCGACACGAGACATTGTTTGATCCAGTGTCGACCACGATGCTGGGCATACAAGCTACCTCCAAAGTAGCCATTGATTGGTGAACATAGAGCATACGCGTATATACCTGTAGTCAAGATTGATCCTCTTCCGGTGTAAAGCTCACCAGTTATCGCCGATATGATGACAATGAAGGATACGAAAGCTAATTGATATCCGGTACCTACCAAGGCACTCAACAATAGTGTATGGGATGGTGGCCGGAAAACGTCAGTATGTACTTGCTTCCAACCATATTCGTCGCCCAGGTCGCGCTCTAAATCGTCGAAATCATCACGCGAGTATCTTGCGTAGTCACGGCGTAGCGTTCTCATGAGAATCATCGTTACCAAGCCTACGAGGAATAGAACCATCATGAATGAGTTACAAATAGAAAACCAATGGATCCTAGGTTTGAACACAGCAGGATCTAGATACTTGTCAAACCGATCCTCAAATTTCACGTCCGATGGAACCCACAGTAATGAGTAGGTGAACTTGAGCTCTTGGTTTGGCTGTAGCTCTCTATAATCAGAACTCGACGAGACATTCACATCAACAATACGATCATTATTATACCCTATCCTAAATTCTCTATGAGTGAATAAATAGTATGACTCCCGGCCGTCTGAGTCATGACGCTTATACTCCCCTATGAGGCCCTCAATGGGGAGGTCATCCAGGTACATCTGATATGAGTACAAGTTTTTTATGGCGTACTTAAAGGACTCTGTCTTTTCTGGACTCAAATGAACGGAACAGTATTCTTCCGGTTCCTTCACATCAACTTTGAATTTCATATCTAAACCGCTGAATTCAAGCTCAACACCTTGTATGGCTTCGGCTAGGGTCTCATGATAATGTGAGATCTTCTTCTTTGGACCTCGGCAGAAGGGTAACGAGAAGTAGTTATATGTTTCTTGATGATTGACATAAGGACCCACTGTATTCATCCAAAGAACAACCTCGTCATGTTCCTTGTATCGATGCGTGTGCTCATCGCAATTGATTCTTACAATTGACAGAAGGCAAAGAACGCAAGTAAATATGGTAGCTTGTATCATAACATGGAACTTTGGACTGGAATTGCTTGTTGTTACCAAAGATTTTCGCCTGCTATCTCCTCGTCTCGTGGGAAGAGACGAACTGATCTCATCAAGTGATGAGATCGGTGATTTCAGAGCCCTCTGACCCTTGTTCATGCTGTACTGGAGGTGCATTATCGTGGATATATCGTGATAGGAGTAGATATCGTAGCTCCCGTCTTATCTTACGCTACCTCTTGAATCCTAGCACAATTTGTTTGATGCCTCTGAAGAGTCTATCGGAGGGTGTGGTACATGGGTCAAAGGAGGTAGGGAAGGGCCAGTTGATGGTCATCACCATGTGTGGATTCGACGACCACCTGGTTTGCCGGACTGAATTTTTCGTTTTCTGAATATGCTTCCAGGGGCGATGTCATTAAGCCAATAAATGAATATCTTTGGCCGATTCAGGGGTAGTCATTACCAGTTTCATCCGAATGATTATTTCAATCAGACAGGATGGCGCATCGTGCACACTCAGGTCTGCTCACTGACAGAATCAAAACAACTCCTCAGCCCTGAACGGGACTGTTGAGATTTTCTTCAAGTTTTACATTTATGCAAGCTGTCTCAGGCATCGATATCGCCATGTAACCATATAGGCCTAGCTTATCTGCTCATAAACTGGAAGAAATTTGCTCTATCCTATCGATACGATGGACGATGATAAGAATAATCCAGAGCATGTCGGCGACATCGGCAGACAAACGTCTGCCTCTTCACCGAGGAGTGACAGCAAAGCAAAACATTCCTCGCCAATAACAATCAAGCAGCCCTCTACATCCAGAGCAGGCTTAAATCAAACACATGTCTCTTCAAGCCCAAAAGGAATAGTGTTAGATTCAGGTAAAGAACAAGTACCAATCGATAAGATAATCAGAACCGCGAACACCATGTCCAGTATGATGATGGCTCATAGGATCGCTCTAGAGGATGACTTCAAATTGGAGCCTGGAATGGACATGTCCGGGCCCATGATGAGTATATCACCGATTATCGGTTCCTCACCAAAAACAGGCTCCGCAATCGAAAGCGAGAAATCAGAGCCAACCCTCCAAAGTAAGGTGAAGCATATCATCCACGACGCTTACTGGGATTTGTTCGAAGAGGAACTGAACACCCGGTTAAGCAGCACGATAAACGAAGATAAAAAGTACGATTTATCCAAGAAAATCTTGGACGATATTAGGCAAAAGATTAACGATCTGCTATTGCCTCAACATATTCGGTTGAGGCAGGACGTGGAAGACAAGTTTGATACAAAAATAATCGATCAGTTGTGCCGAGCGGGTGCTCTAGATTTACTAGACTATGCAAAATTTACTCTCAACGTCCTGTCAAAACTATGCGCGCCAATAAGGGACGAAAAGTTGAAAGAACTAGACGAGACAACAGAAGTTGTTAAACTCTACAGGGGAATCATGGAGCTGCTAGAGCTAATGAGATTGGATTTTGCTAATTTTACGCTCAACAGGTTTAAACCTCACATAAAGGCTCATTCGCAAGAGTATGAGAGAGAGAAATTCAAGGAAGTTCTGAAACAGCAGCAGTCCATAGGAATAGATGGACTTGAGTATACCAAGGTGTGGCTCAATCGAGCCGTTCAAAGGCTAGATGCGGCCCATGGACTCGCTGACCTAATTAATCACTCTCCTGATCCAGAGCTCGGCAATCACGCGGAACTTAGTGTTCAGAATGACTTGGGGACAACTAGTGAGGAAGACAAAATTTTGTGTAGTGATATTGTGAACAAAGTTCTCAACGCTGGATACTGTGAGCTACTGGAGTGGACACCGGACAAGCAAGCACTATACCCGGAGACACTTTTATTTGATGAAGCAACTTTCAAGCAACTAGCAGACCAATATAAAGTGCTAATCTTAACGTCCAGCATATTGTTGACGACTTTTGCATTTGTCAATCGATACAAACTTCATACTAACGAAGAATTTAGAGTTCTCGTAAAGTCTCGCGTCATCACTCTTCTCACTGCCTCATACGATAATCAGACCGATCCAACCGCTGGATCTTCTAAGGAAGCGGATGTTGAGAGCGATCTGGATCAGGTCAAGCTCGAGACTATAGCCATCAGGTTGATCGAGGACATAAAGGACAAGCTCAGAGGATTAGATCAAGCCAAGCTGGAAGATTTTGAAGGTCAGAAAGAGCTCTTCCGGCGTCAAATACTCGATCTACAGAGCCCTTCGAACAGGATAAGAGAGCTAGCAAGGAGGAGAATACTTGAGTTTATTGAAACTCTCCTTGTCCTGGATGTGCAACATCAAAGAAAGAAGTTCTCAAGCAAGCTGGCTCCATCTGTGAATATACCTCTAGGATTAAACTGTTTAGCTGACGAAATCACTTTGACTATGGCCCAACTGGTGAAGATCATACGATATAACAGAAGGGTTTTCTCTCAACACTATCAGGATATAGTGGTGGATATTATACGAGAGCTGATTGCCAAGGGGCAGCTGAAAATTTGAATCAAAATCTTGAGCTCATAACTTGAAACTAAAAAGAATTGAATTTGTCTAAGGCAAGCATATCATCACGACGACACAAAACTCGTTTGTGCATCAAATTTTGCAAGCCTCAACCAACCAGTTACTCTATCACCCCTCATATCACTAATCGATCTTGTATTTGTCTGATGCGTGATAGCATTGAGCTTCGCAAATTCGATGCGACTGCTCTCGAACTGAACCATCAATTGGGCCTCTGTCAAGCTGAACGAGCTGCTAAGAGGCTCCGATCATGACCAACCATCGGCATTTGATTTGGGTTTAGAATTATAGGTACAAGCGCTTGGATTGCTCCGGGGTAAAGACAGACTACGAGCCAGTTGACGCTCCTTATGCTCTTAGTACTGCTGTAGCAGTCGCCTGAACAGGTGCTGCTCGTGCCAAGTTAGATTGCGATAATGGGTGAGTTTGTTCGAGGCATTTAGTATCAGGCGACCGATGTCATGTCTGCTGGGAGCATTTAGAGGTTGGACCCGGCGCAAGTTAGCTCGCTGGCTGGCTGGCTTATGAGAAGGAACAACGAGCTGAATGCAACTCTCTGTCGCACACCAGCACCTATTATGGTGAATGCAAATATACATGTATCTTGGTCGTCGTCAGCAGTCGCCCCGACTGCTGATGACCTAGGGCCGAACGAGAGTCTGCTAGCTCGCTAGCCAGCTGACCATCGGCTGAGCAGTTCAAGTAGCCCCAAGGCGGGCAGCCCCTAGCATACGACTGAAAAGACTGAGGAGAGCCGATGAATACCAACCGGGATGCATTAGAAAACGAGGTCTCGCTCGTCATGACTTGGCGGGAATTGTTTGTGCCTTAACTTTTATAGGCTGTACATTATAGTGGATATGATTACAAATGCCGCTCCGAAGTAAAAGTTGATCGATGGATCGAAGTCGGCGAATAGATAGAAAGAGAGCAGCGTTGACAAAATTATGGAGATTGAGGTGGCAAATCCCTTGAGCACATTGTCAGCGTGTTTCACCACAGCCGCAACTATAAGCCCCCCAAAAGCTTGCAGGAGCACAATGATCCAAGTTATAACTGAGTATCCCTGCAGTAAACCGGAAGCTGCTATGTTCTCGCCATCCTGATAAAACATGGCAATTGTGCTGATCAAGAGACAAAAGGTGGCCAACTGAAAGTTTCTTATCCAGAGAGACTGATGGGGGTTGATTTTGACCAGTCTTTCAAAGTATACTCCACTGAAACCACTTGAAATACAACAAGCTACTACGGCCATGAAACCTAGAAGTCTGTCTCTCCCATCAATTGGACTTATCCTATGTTGCTGTTCAGTGATTGGGGGCAGCTGAACGAGAGAAACTCCGACAAAGAGTAGAAATAGAGATAACCACTGGCGAGTTCGAATTTGTCTGTTTACCATGAGAACTGAGAATATGGCTGTCGTCAATATCTTCAATTGGTAAGCTACTTGATAACTTGCCGGGTCCAAGTTTGACAGAGCGTAGAAAGCCAGATTGTTTTGCAGCGCGTAAAGCGCTGCTGGAATAAAGACTTTAACGCTCTCATTCCAATTGCCAAATATCTCCTTATTCAAAGTGTATAAGCATTTAGAGAGAGAACAAGCTAAATAGCTAGTTAGCTTTCGCCGAAATTGGACCGTACGGACGAAAAATGGTAACGCGAGAAGGAATGCAACACATACCGGAATCTTTGAAGATGATACCCAGACAGAAAGCTAATTTGAAAATTTCAGCTATCACCACCACCGTTGAACTCATATATTTGATATTGCCTTGTGCATTCTGTCGCGAGTAACTGTACAATATGATGATGGAGGTTGTTTGAAGTGTCAGAGCAGCCAAGGAGATCCATCTCAAGTTAATTCTACTCTTTCTTGCCGTATTTGCCCGACCTTGTTTTGCTTTACAGCTGACGGACATTGATGGACACGCTTTTCACGGGCGGTTGTAATCCGTCATCAGATTAACTCATCTATAACTGAATGGGAGACTTAAGCAAGAATGCGATCGACAATAAATCTGGAAGAGCATCCTTGTGATTCGGTATTGCCCATTTTGGAGGGAGGGTAGTCCACTCAACAGTGTCCCTCGCACGGAAAACGTGCCCCCAAGGTGTGAGGCGATTTCGTATCTCGCGCCGACAACGCTAGGAGCATGCGAGAGGACCCGGCTTTCAGATAGAGTTTTCAATTATTTTCAAGTTAGATTGACGACAATAACGCTGAACCAGATAATGGCTCAATTCATTACCATCGAGCGTTCTTTCGATCAAAGTTAGTATTTACTAGACATCGCAACGACTCTGTTACAACGTAGATTGAGCACTATAACTAGATTGACACGAGACTAAATATTCGTTCGTCGTTTCCTCGCCAAATTAATGTCTACGGGACACTATTGGTTCTGAACTTAGCTGGCAGGGGTCTTCCTCAACGTTCTGGTTGTTTTTGCCATGGGTAAAAGGCTAGCAAGTTCCAAGGCCACCCGTGGTGTCTCGAAGGCAAGACGGCCTGTAAGTTCAAGTTCTTCAAATCCAAAAAACCACAAATTCAGATCACAATATAATTCGTTAGCAGTCATAGCTAAGGGTGGGCCAAGCAGAAAGTGTCTCAACAAGGAAGCTGTAACCAAGATAGCGAAGGAGGCAACAGAGCGCAAAAATTTCTTGACTAGTCTTGACAGTATATGCCTAATAGACAAGGATGATGACAAAAGCAACAAGGAGTCAACACGTACCGAGAGCAACTCCAAGAAGCTTACCAAAAGAAAATCAAATAATAGTGACCAAGTCTCGCAGGCCTCAGATGGATCGAAATTCACAACAGCCTCTTTCGCCTCAGTCTGGTCTAATTGTACAAATGCAAGTTTGAATGAATTCTTTCAAGTATGGAATCCTAAATTAGTTACACACAAAGACGCCTTAGCTGTTGTTGCGGGTCTCTCTCAAATACTGTCTTCCAAAGGTATAGATCAAACAGACATGCAACTATCAGACTCCATATTGAAGCTTATATCATCGCCTGACACTCCAACTCATATTCTTACGGGTGCCCTGCTCATATTGACATTTTTGATTCGGAAATTACCCGATGACGAAATCAATACTAACTTCGATCGTTTCTATTCTGTTCTCAAAGAGGTCATGGAGAAGTATCACGAATCTAAGAAGAAATCGCTTAGCAAATCTCTGGTTCGTTGTTTCGCTAGTCTGACGAAGGCTCACCCACTTGGCAAGGAGGCTATCGAAAGGAACTTGCGCAAAAAGATAAACTTGTTAATCAGGCGGCACAAAGTGCAAAATAAAATCCAGCTGTAACCAATCGGCATTGGACAGTCTTTAATCTCAAGTTCGTCGCCTCGTTTAATTATGTTATGGAATATTTTCTTTGCCTAGTTCGACTGTCATTTCATCGAGTTAAGCTATTGTTATAGCATTTAGATGTTCCTCCACCTCAGCATCACTCAATATTCTAAAAGTGCCCGAGGAGTCAGCCTCGCCCACCTCTAACTCACTCGACTTAAAATCGACCCCAACAGATTGGCTTAATGCTCTAATTGCCATTTGTATGGTTTCGGCTTTCTTGTAGTCCTGGCGTTTTCTCAACTTCTTCTCTAGATAATTCGAGCATTCAGCTGCCTTCATCCCAACCGCGCAGCCACGATATCCACAATAATAGCCTGCCGGGTCAGTTTTGAATAGCTGCGGCTTCTTATCCTCGAACGATATCAACATCATGCTTGTTCCCAACGGTCTCATTTCAGCATTTTGAGTGTAGACCTGGGCTATGTCAGCCATCCGCCGCGCCAGCAACTTGACTGAAATTGGTGCTCCCATCTTATACTGATAATTTGCTGCCTCATACCTTGCTCGTTGAATTTGAGCACAACAGTCGGGTAAGGCACCAGTTATGCAACAACCTATCTTCTCTGTCAAACGATAGACGTGGGCGATCGATTTTGCGTCAACCGCCTTATCGCCGATCTTTTTCTGTGACACTACGCATACATTCTCATCACCTCTCAAACCTATTGAGGTTATGCCGGCTTGGTTTATGGCTTTAAATGCATATTCTGTGGGTGGGAGATAAGGAGGTGTGAGATTATCCAGTGCTATGGGGTCGTTAAAATGGAAGTGAAAATATTGAAATGTCTACGCTAACATACCGACTTGATATAGTCTACCCTCTGGAGAGAAGATGGTGATATGCCGATCGAACCCGGAACTTGAGCCTCTTGACATTGCTGATTATTAATTAGAATAGTTCAGACAGTTTAATATCGATTACTTCTTCGAGCTTTTCGGATGCATGTAATCTGAGGTGTCGTTAGGCGAGGTTCCAACGTGATTCTTCACTAGTAGCGAATCGCTACGGACGTCGGTAGTCAGCGAGGCTAAGCACAGCTCATCGACCAGAGGATTGCGAGCCTGGGTCAATTCCCGATCCCGTCCTGTCTTTTTTACCTCCTCACCTGATTTCTATCGATCTAGCGAACAGTCTCAGTAAATGTCCGCGATAACAAACCCAGGAGGCCAACAACGAGTACATGAATCAATCACAGGAGCTTCTCGGGCTGATTCGATTAACGAACTCTAGTATTCTTGAGTCTTTTTATTGTTATAATCCTAGCTCACTGCAGCGATGTCTCACAAATTTAATATCATGAAATTCTAGAAAGATACAATATCCACGAGGGACACACTCGATTGACCTTGAAATCAATTTGCTTTTGCGGCTAATGACTTCGAATGCTCGATGAATTCGACTGGTACCTTTAGTCTTTCAATAAGCCACGATTCTACTGTTGTGAGGGCTGTAGGTTTGCTGAACTCCTGCACTTCCGTCTTGAGTTGGTTATGATTCTGCTCTAAGCAACGTATGAGAACTTGATTTCTCACCTCGTTGTTGATTATGTGTAACGCCACAAAACAACTCCATCTGAGATCGATTGACGCTAATTGGGAGGCTAGATTGCAGTGTATGATGTCTGAATTGATACATTCAGATTCCGAATTGATGACATGAAAACTCTTTAAGGATTCCAGCAAGAACCATTCTTCAATCAATGAGCCGGATGCCGAGAGAATGTTGGCTGGATTATGTCTGGCTAAAATGTGATAATCAACGTCGTTTGTGTTAGTGTCTAAACGCTTGATGTACAGGGGCAACATGTGAAAACCGTACTTCTCTGGCTCAGTTATAAACGAAGTGACATGGAGGGCCAGAAGGCATAATTGCTGGGTCCATTTTAGTCCTTTGAGGCAGTACACTGTTATGTCATTAGAAAGTCTCCATTCTGTCAAACCCGATAAGAGGATATAAATTTTTAGGAGCTCAGGGTCGACAAATTGATCGGCGGTGCTCAGTCTCCATGAACTGAGTTGTTCAAAAATTAGATCCTTATTCAGGTTAAGAGTGGCCACTAGCAGGGCTAATCTTGGGTGGTTGTTCTCAATAGCCAAGGTTGATGCTAGATCATAACGATCGCAACTCATATGATATATAATCAACTGGTAAAAGTTGGTTGGAGGGGGCAACTTGGTGTTAACAGATGCTAACCATCTAATAACCCGGTTTAGGCGCTCGTCTTGTTTCGCATAAGGGGTTTTAGAGGATAAACCACCGTACAGGGCGTGTAATAGATCGTATGATGAGGCATTCGAGATGAAGTCATATGTTTCAATGTAAGGTGCCAAGGTGGGGTTCATGTTGAGTGGTGTTACGATTGAGTTGTCATCTAGGAATGTACTGAAACGGTTTGAAAGGCTTTCAGATAGTGATCCATCAGAGGTGCTGGGAACAAGTTTCAGTTCGTGAATAGTTACACTGTCCCCACGAATGGAGCAAAGATTTCGTGAGCCATTGAAAAACCTTATTTTTGGTGAGCCAGCAACACAAACGGACATGATATCGCGAACTACTTTGTGCCTTCCTGCATAGAGATCTGGTTTGAGGGTAAGTTCACGAACCCTTTGTTGCCGAGGCACGTTTGCTCCCGTCAGGATAGGTTTATCAAAAGAAGCTGAGCTGACGTTTGGGCTTAGGTTTTGAAGGGCCAACCTTTTGGTTCCATGGACAGTAAGAGATCTCTTTACATCACTCTTCTTGCCGTCTAGATCTTCATCCTCATCGAATAATTCGTCGATTGCGTTCCTCATGCTACAGTTCGAAGAGTTATCAATGCTATCGAATAAAATGGAGTTCGTCTTCGATTTGTCGGAACTATGTGGCTTAGTAAGTCTGGTATTGTTCTTTAAACTCATCTTGTACTGACTAACTTGTGTCCCAGACTCATCTTGTGGTTTAACACCGTTAGATACGGACGAAGTATTGGGAGTTGATTCCCCAATGTATTTGAGACGATTCAACAAGAGGCCGTCACTCTTAGGTCTGGTTTGGATCACAGGCTGGAGTAAATTGTGTCTGATTTGTTGTTGTGAAGGCTGATGGCTTTGACTGGGAAAATTTTGGACGACATTACGGTCTAGTTCCTCATCGTCGTCAGTGATGCCATATTTACTGAAATGTTTCACAGCAAATACCCAGGATCCCGTCTCTGGTCGGTATTCGATGAAGCGAGCGCCCTTTTCGACAGTGGCTGCTTCTATTTTCTCTGGATATTTCATCAGGTTGAGGCGATCTACATCTTTTATCACTTCGTTGTTTGATTTATCAATTGGCCAAACTTGATGCAATGTAACTATGGCTGGTCTGTTCAAACCTTGCCCAATAGGTGGCTTGTTCTCATCATTGGGATACACGACAACCTCTTTTCTCCGTATATGAACTATCTCGTCGAGATTTATGCCTTTGACGTCAATCGGAGATTCAAACTGAATATAACCGTAGTTAGGGCGCTCGATCATAAGCGAATTGATAAAGCATGTGTCGTTTTCAGAATTATAACTGTTCTCTATCTCCTCTAACGATGGTTTCAACTTGTAGTCGGGTCTTGTACTGATGAGACCGCTCTTAGAATGGGCAAAACCTTTACCAGAAAGATCAGAAACACTACGCTGCGACTGGAAGGTGAAGCTTGAACGTGTCGGAGTTGTGGTCTGGAATGATGATAGATTAGAGCTAGGAGACAGATTAGACCTATTCGTTGAATGAGAGACGTTTGTTTCGCTTCGACTGCTTGAGAACATGTTGTTAGCAAAACTAACATGTCGACTGGGAACTCCGTCACCTTCACTGACACCTTCCTTGAAAGATCTGGAGTTTAAGGAGGATCTTGATTGTTCAAACGTTCGCGAATCAAATGTACTATCAGCATTCACATCAGATTCACGAGAGCTAGGCTTCAAGTCCAACTTCTTAATGCTCTTTTTCGGAACAAAGACATCGATAGCGCATCGGAGATCCTCGCTATTATTATCATCTAACCCATCGAATAGGACAGAGTTTGCACCAGTTCGCTCTGAACTTGTTGGCTTGTTCAGCCTAACATTGGTCTTAGCGCTCATTTTATATTGATTTATCGTCTTCGGGTCAGTGGTGAACTTGATTGAGCCAAAGCCTGCACTCGAACTAGTATCATTAAGATATAATGACGTCTCACCGTAGGGCAGGGTCTTGAGACGATTTAATATCAGATCAGAACCTTGAGGGCTCTGTGGTTTGTTGGCGGAAGCCTGGTTCTGTTGTTGCGTGGTGTTGAACAAATTGTTCTGAACTGAGTTTGTATCGAAAAGCCCTGTTGAGGTGTTCGCCTGGCCAAAACTCAGATTATTGCTCAACCCTGAGAACAATCCTGGATTACTCGATGTGCTCGTGGTTGTCCCACCAAAAAGTGGTGCTGTTGTCGTGCTCGTGTTGAGCGTGAGGGTATTTCCAACTGACGAGGCGCCGAAGTTGAACATTGAGTTGGAACTAGGTAAGGAGAAAGCTGACTTGTTCGCATCGTTTGATAGTGTAGTGTTGAACAAAGATGAAGTGGGCTGAGTGTTTGTCGAAGGGAAACTAAATGGTTGAGAGGTGGAATTATTTCCGGAGCTGAATAAGGATGTTGTCTGGTTTAGAGCGCTGCTGGGCGCAAAGATGGAGGTTGAATTAGTTTGGCCGAACGGCTGAGCTTGTGAGCCTAGAGGTTGACTCTGTCCCAAAAAACCTGACGTATTGGTAGAAGTGCTAGTCCCAAATATTGAGGTTGTCGTAGTCGTGGGCGCACTGAACAAGTTAGTTTTGTTTGGGGTACTTAAACTGTTAGCACCGAAAGGTGTGGTGTTGGTTTGAGAATTAGAGCCAAATAGAGATGTGTTTGTCGTATTGAATGGCGTTCCAATCTGAAAAGGTGATGTATTGGCTGTTGTTGTGGCTGGCTTGTTGAGAGTGTTGAAGATCCCCGTCCCTGAGGTACTATTTAGTTCAAAGCCAGGCTTTGGCTGTGTGTTAAATAGATTATTAGATGCAAACGTGCTCGTATTGTTAGATGCTTGGCCAAATATTGAGGTACTGGCACCAAAGTTTTGTGGCTGAGTAGCAGCATTGTTCTGACTACTGTTCAAAAATCCCGAGGTGCTCGTGTTTGTATTGAAAATAGAGCTGGTGCTAGCAGATGGACTCGCAAACATATTTGTCTTGAAGGGACCACCCGAACCTCCGAAAGGTGTTGTGTTTGTCTGCGCATTGTTGTTGAATAAAGGGAAGCCTGTCTGGCTGCTGGCTGTGGATGTTGTGTTGAATTGGTTTCCTATATTAAATGGGGTGTTGGACACGGTGGTGTTGGGTTTATTTAGGGAAGAGTTGAATATATTCGATGAGCTATTCAAATCAAAACCACTTTTAGGTTGGCCAAAAATGTTAGTGGTCTGATTCTGCGCCGGGCTGCCAAATAAATTGGGAGTTGCTTGAGGACTAGCTCCGAATATCGAGGTGCTTTGCTGAGATGTCGACGGTTGCATGGAACCAAATGGTGTGGAGCTAAATCCAGTCTGTGGTTGGCCAACCTTCCTGTTCGCAGCATAGTCCTCGAGGCGCAGCTCCTCGACGGACTTTGTCTCGTACTCTTTCATGGCACTGATATTTTGATGTCTAGTTGTTATCTGTGATGGTCCAGAATTTGTGCCTGTTTTTGGGACAGTATCTGTCCCACTCAGGGGCACAAAACGGATTGTTGTACCGACTGGACCTGATGGTTGCGCGGTTGCTTGAGGTGCTGAACCGAAGGCGCCCATGCCAGGAGTTGCCCCAAATCCAGCCCCAAAGGTTGTACTACCGAAAGGAGTACCCCCGAAGGAATTGTTTCCAAACATTTTCGATCAGTTATCCTACAATGGTTTATCTAATAAGTTTGCTAAAACACCATCTGTCTTGTGTGGCTTTTCGAGGGCTTACTTGTGATAGCGTCAAATTTAACAACCGGTCAATTTATTCTCTTGCCCGCGTGCTCACGGCAATGAAGTATTTATTTCTCCACCAAAGAGATTGTGCGCATTGTGAAACACAATCGCTGTTCTGCGCGGCCATTCAATTTTTTGGACGCGCCAAAAATAGTTTTACAAACTAGCACTAGAGGACATTGGGTCCAAAGAAAGTCATGGGGCGAGCAGGTTGCCTGCTAAACTTTATTCGCTTGTTCGCGATTGATGCCTTTTGCTTGTGATGGCCTCACATGGTTGAAATATTACATCGATATAGCAAAAACTTATCCAAGTTTACATGTCTCAAATTGCCCTGAGGCATCCAACAAAGCAACTAATAACTCATCTCTACAGACTTCGGGCAAGACTCGCGGGACATCATTCTTTATTATATTCACTACCAACTAGCAGAAAATTCGCAATGAGCACCGTCCTTGAGCTTGAAAATAAGAGGCAACAACTCGAGAATGAAGTCAGACAACTGGTGGATGAGCTCGAAAGTCGGAAGGGGCCTGGCCAGCTAAGAGTGCCAAAAGAATTTATTTTGAAAAGTAAAGAGGAGCAGGATACTGAAGCCGCATTTGAGAAGCTCACAATTGATGAAGAGAGTGATGCATTGACGGAACCGTGTCAGCAACAGTCAGAGCCGAAAAAGACACCAAAACAGGTGTATGTTGAGGAAAAGAAGAAGGCTAACGCCAAGAATACCGTAGTGAAACCAACCGATGTTAGTCGGCTTGATCTACGCATCGGCAGAATCTTGGAGGTCAGTCGTCATCCAAATGCTGACTCTCTTTACGTTGTAAAGATCGACTGCGGCGATACTCGTGGAGGTCCCCGAACGGTCATCTCTGGATTGGTTGGGCATGTTCCAATGGAGGAGATGATGAACAGAAATGTCGTTGTTTTGTGCAACCTGAAGCCCATCAGGATGCGGGGTATCCTCTCCAGGGCAATGGTGATGTGCGCCTCCAGTCCAGACAAGGTGGAGATGCTCGGGACACCAGAGGGGGTCAAGCCGGGCGATCGGATTGTGTTCGACAAGTATCCTGGCGAGCCAGATGAAGAATTGAACCCAAAGAAGAAGATTTGGGAGAAAGTGGCGCCCGATATCAAGACCAATGATGACGGCGTTGCAATGTACAAGGACTGTGAGTTTAAAGTTAGCGGCTGTGACGGACAATTTAAATCAAATTTGAAGAACGTTAACGTGAGATGAGGAGCGACTTTAAAGCATTAAAGCAGAGGCCACATCCCAGCCCCTCTACTTGAAAGTATGTTTGCATGGTCGATCGAATTTCATATTAGATTTTGGTTTGAGCGAACGTGACAGAAATTTTTCTCGTCAACAAAGCTGTTGTGCATACTCGGCGCGAGATTGGGGGGCCTACTTTTAGCTCATGACGGTCGGCTGACCATAATTCTCTGCGAAAGTTAACCTCAGTAGATCGAACTCTCTCTCTCTCCCCGGCTAGGTCGGCTGAAGCAAACCATTGCAGGCTACCGTCTCTCGGAATGGGGGCTGACTAATCCTTTGCCTGTAGCATGTGACAGCTCGGCCGGCATCAAGGTTATGCGATTTAGACAAATTTTGGAGGCGCCAGTGATCGTGAACGAGCAATCACCTGACAGTGGGGCCGATTTTCAGCGGGCAAGGTTGCGGAAAGCATACTGTTGAGCTGTATTGGATTAGACTTGCGAGCAGCCCCTCAGATCATTAGCAATTCTGTCAGTTGCTCTCTGCCAATCGGGCGCCTCAGCGCCAGCCGGTGGCGTCCAACGGTGGCCTTCTCTTCCCCTCTCTGCCTCTCTCGCAGCGCAGAGTCCAGTCCAGTCAAGCTGCTCTGGAAGAAGTGAGCGGCTTGTGATGTTGATGATGCAATTCAATCAGCCACACTGGCCCCTCCTTCGGAGCGCCCAAACTCGGGCCAAAACGGTGCTGGCGGCGGCGGCGGCTCCTCGAGCCTAGAACTAGCGCTGGGAGAGGCAGGAGGAGGTCGCCAGGGGAGTTGGTGCTTCCTTGGCCTATTCCGCCGGCTCTGTTGGCCGAGAGGGCGAGAGTCCGTTGACAGCTTTTCATGTTGTTGTCGCGGCCCTCCAGACTTTCGCCTGCCCGAGCTCAAACTTCTCATCTCGGAGGAATACTCAACTTTGGTCAACGTTGGCGAAAAATTGCTCACAACTAACATGGCCAGTGGCCATCCCCTGGCAGGCGGCACCTAGGGCCACTGCGAGCTGACCAAAGCAAGCAGGCGGCCCACTGCGGGCGCTGCTGTTAAATAAATAAACCTGGATTGTTGAATCATCCGCGAGGAATGAATGAATAAAAATAGGCCGGAAGTGGCGGCCACCAGCGAAAGCTTGGCCTCAACGACAAGTGCTTGGAAGTGGCACTTGGCTTCCTGGGCGCGGGACGAGGGGCACATGGCTAGTATCATGGCGTGCGTTTCAGCTCTTGTTGCAGATGTTTCCGTTCATTCTGGCGCCGAAAATCAGCACCACTTCTTGCGCTCCACTCGCTGGGCCCAATTAGATTTCCTTGGTTTCACTGGCAACGGAACTGGAGGTTACTGTAGTTGGAGTGTGGCGGCAGCAGTGGCGGCGGCGCCAGCAGCAGGGGCAGCAGCAGCAGCAGGAGCGGCGGGCAGCCCGAACGGCAGATGCTCGCTCTGCCTTTAAATTTGAACGCGATCGCGTAAGCAGCCTACCCTTCGGAGGCCAACCATCGGGCCAGGTAAGCTGCTTTCAAGCGCTTCCACCAGAATGATGATAATTAATAATGGAGCCGCGCGCAGCCACTTTACTGCCCACGCTGGCCCATTTCAGATGACAAAACGCGTTCCGTGAGTGTTTGTTGGCGTTTGCTCGACGGGGCTTTGGGCTGCCGGCCTTGCTTCAACTGCAATCGGATATGATGGTTGGCAGCAAGAGTTTCAAGTCAGTTTTCCATTTGTTTTGCCGGCTCTCCCTCCCTCTCCTGCCCATTGCGAGAGGTGAGCGCGCAGCTGACCAAGCGAGCAGCTAATGAACGGGCGAATGGATGGACGCAAACGAGCAGATGATTCAGAGGGCAGGTTAACTGGAGTTCTCTTTTCACTCTGCCAGCCGAGGATTGTTTTGCGCCAGAGTGGTCGCGCTCGAGTTCCACCTTTGACCTGGAGCCTGCAGCTGAACTGCAAGCCCTCTCGTAGCTCGTAGCAAGCGGCAACGAGCTGATCTAGATGGACGAGAGAGCAGCAGGTTTGAAATCGGGCGAGCGCAGGTTGGAGAGCTCGATTAGAGTTTAGTTAAGTTGAACTGCGCGCGCGCAATCTCTTGGCGCAAGTGGCCGGCTTGAGCGCGTTTGGTTTGCTCGATGCGCGAGCCGCTAGAAGAAAGTTGCGCCAGAAAGGATGCTGGCTCGCTGAGCGAGAGGCGCGAGCGCGCGCGCGCGCACTCTCGGTCCACGTGCGCACGCCGGCCTATAAGCGGCGCCGACTGTGCCTTTGAATTCCCTTGCGCCAGTCCGCCAGCTCCGGGCACTGATTGTTCCTGGACGCTCAGTTCCGCTTTGGCTCTGGGCGCGCCAAAAGTGGGCCAACCCGCAGACGAGAGATCGCTGGCCCACGTGTTGCCCGGCCAAGAGCCCATATAGAGTGCAATAGAGTCGAACAGTTCACAGAGAGTACGACGGCGACGGGCGAGGCGCCCGAGTGGCAAGAGTTTGCAGGAAGCGGAGGTTACATCTCGGTCGGTGCACCAATAGGAGCGGTCCAAATGAAGGAATATCGTACAATAACGTAAGCAATCCAAGCGAGCATCAAACGCGCACCTGGCCGCCCGAGTGGGAGTTGAGCTTGCGGCTAGACTAGTCTGGCCGCCATCAGTCTAGTTATGATTTATTGCAAACAAGTGCGCCGAGTTCAGGCGAAGCTAAGGGAGTGGCAAGGAGGGAGAGTTGGTTGCAGGTTTAGTTTTAATGAACTAGTTGTGCGAGCTAGCAAAGCCTCAGAGAGGAGGGGAGCGAGTGAGCCTTTATTTGAGTTGTCTCAATGTCAAGCGAGAGGCGGAATTAATTCAGCCTTGTTTTATCTCATCCACTCGCTCGAGTCGTCTTGCTGCGTGCGCAAACTGTCGCATTTGCATCCCGTCTCGCAAGTCGCTCGCTCGCACTCATTGGCCGACTTGCCGGCCGCTTAGCTGAGCCAGGCGCAATGTTGCGCCAAACAGGTACAAGTTTATTTGCCTAATCAGTTCATTGGGCGGCCGGTCGGTCGGTCGCTCGGCCGGCAAAGAGATGGCGAGCAACTAGTTGTTTGCGGCCAAACTCTCCGCACTGGAACAGCGCCACAGTTGGCCAGTTGCGCCCTGAGAAGCCGGCGAGAGGAAGTCCGACTCCCCCGCACTGGCGTCTGAACTTGCGCCAACCAGGCGCGGTCTTCATTATGGCGGCCGGCCTCGCTCGCTCCACTGGCAGCCGATTATCGGCCATCCAATCAAACTCGAGCTCGAGCTCGAGCGTCCCTCGCCTGAGCCGCCCCTGGCCGGCAGCTTTCACCGGCGCCCGTTTGTGTTGGCCGGCGAGTGGCGTAGAGCAGACGGCTTGCGAGCTTGTCAGCCCGAAGGTGCTCGCAAGTGCGTGTGGTCGGCCGACTGTTTCGCATTCAAGTCCAGCGAGACACCAGCCTCGTCCCATGCAACTCACTGACCTTCCGCCCCCAACTACTCCAACAAGCGCATTCAGGGACGCGGACGAGCACCAGGCTCGAGAGGCCAAGCAGCATCACCAGGAGCCGCTGCAACAGCAGCAGCAGCAGCGAGCGGGCGGCGCCGGCTTGGAGGCTTCCAATGGCGAGCTTGTGCTCACAGAGTTAGGGCCCAGACTGTTGCGCCAGAACAACGGCGACTCCTCCGCGCTGCTCGTCCCTGCCGGCCGGCTAGCAAAGCTCCACTTCCAGGTGGAGGCGGCCGCAGAGGCTGCGGCGGCGGCAGTTGGGCAGCCGCAGCAGCAGCAGCAGCAGCAGCAGGAGCCGAGGACTCGGAAGCGGCGGCTCGAGTCTGCAGACAGCTGCAAGGAGCAGTACGATGGACAGCGGCAGGAGCAGCAGGTTTACTCGTACGGCTTAGAGGGACACTTTTACAACAGCAACGCAAACGAGCAGCACTACCAGCAGCAGCAGCAGCCGGCCTACCTCCAGCAGCCGGCCGCCAATCATCGCGCTCAAGCTCAAGCTCAGCAAACAAACCAAACAGAGCTTTACACTTGGCCTGAGGGCGGCCAATCCCAATTCTGCGAGGCCCGTCCAGCGAGCGCGGGCATTGATCGATCGTGTGCAGGTGCTCTGGGGGCGGGCGAGTTTTGCGCGCGCCAAAGTGGCCGCCCTCTGGCCGGCGAGCGCGATAGCAACGAGTTCCAACATCAAAACTACTACCCGATCCAAGTGGCCGACCAGCTGCCAGTTTTAAGTGAGCAAACCAACGAGCAAAGCGACGAAGACTCGCCGACGGCAACGCAAGAGCGGCCCACTGAGGCCTACAACGCCTGGCTCGCCTATGGCCACCAAGCAGAGGCCACCGAGCACCTGCAATCGTCGCTAGGCGCGGACAGGAAGCGGGCGCCAGCGAGCAGCCCACCGGGCGGCAGTGGCGCCGATTTCAACCAGCAAAGGTGAGTGGCTCAGCTTTTAAGTGAACTAACCAGCGAGCTAGGGGCGCTGTTGCGTGGGAGCCAAGCCGGCGAGCGAGGCCCAGAGTCTTGGTTAACCTGGTTCCTGCTGGGCGCCAGCCAATATGATCATCTATCATTGTTGGCGCGGACGTGTCGCCTTAGCGGCGGCGGCGGCTGCGGCGGCCACCAAAGCGAGAGAGAGAGAGTGGGGCCCGTGTTGCGCGCTCGGGCCGCTTGGGGTCGTTGCGGCCGTCGGCACCCCCGGAGCTGGAATTGGCCCCCAAAACAATCATTCATCTCGATCCAGTTGGGCGCCGCTCATATCGCTCGCGGCTGAGACTCTCTCGCCGAAGCAGGTTTGTCTTGCTCTGCGCTGCCACTCTACTGTCGCCGCAGCCGCAGCCGCAGCCGCTTTACATAGGAGGCTCACAGGCGGCTCATATTGGCCCGCGCTTAGACCTCATGTTGCGTTCAATTTATCTGAACCGCAAGCGACAAATGTATATATTTATATATTAGATTTCCAGCAAACTGAGCCGCCTCACTCGAGCCCCCCTTCTGGCTCTATTTGGCCGGCAACATTTGGCGCCAGCGCCAAGGGGCAAAATGATATCTAATGAAGATATCCTGGCTCGAGGAATGCTGGAGCAGGAGCGGTTGGCCGGAGGAGACAAGTCAGCAGTTGGCTGGCTCTAGCAAACTGCTCTGCTTCAAGGGTTCGAGGTTTGATTGCCGCGAGCGGAAGCGGCGGGCAACATTTTGAAGAAAAGTCTGCTCGCGCAGTTTGCGCTAACTAGCGCGCAATTGCGCACACTCGCTCGCCTGCCCAAACGCTCGCGGCTCAATCAATGGCCAGGTGGAGCTCGCCATTCGAGGGGGACTCGAGCGGTGGAGTTTGTGTACTTTTGCGGCCGGGCGGACGGATTGATCCGGGTCCTGATTGGCAATCAGCCTGGGCCGCGTTGCTCGAGGGCCAGCGAGCGAGTCAAGTGAAGTGGAGTTAGGTGCCTGCTTGCGGCCGCTCCTCACGGCTGTTGGCGCGCCTGTCGGCCACTGTTTAAACAAGAATCTGGCCCCAGCGAGCCGGCTAATCGGCGGCCCCGAGCTGCTCGCTGCAGGTGGCACCCTGCCGCCGCTTCAGCCGTCCCTCAGGAGTGGGCCAGTAAATTAGGATCTCACCTAGCCCCATCTGAGCTCTCCGCTCGGAGCCCTCAATTCGAGCGGCCTATTGTTAGCCCGCCTATTGTGTTGCTAAGCAAATATTTTTCCTCCCCAAAAAGAGGGCCGCCAGTTCGGGGCGCCAAGTGGACGCCTAATTAGCTTAACCTGTCAGCGCAAATCAACTGGCCGAAGTGCAAACTCGAAGGCGCCCACTTGGAGGCAGTGTCAAAGCGGGCGAGCTTTGGGCGCTAACAAGATTCGCGTCACCTATCACTTCCGGCCGGCGAGCCAGCCAGCCAGCGCTCCAGTTTGCCCGTTTGGTTGGCTGGTTGGCTGGTTGGCTGGCTGGCTTGTTGGTTGGCTGGTTGGCTGAACGAATGAATGGCCGGCAAACTCTTGCTCTCGCGCTTGCGCTTGATTGGCCGGCGAGGGATAATATTGATTGGCTTGCCGCCGCCGCCGCCGCCGCTTCATATTAACACGTTTGACCCAGCCACTTGGGGCGCGAAGTTGTAATGCAATTACACATAGACAACTTACACTTGCGCCTAGGTTAATGCGACGCCGATGGGCTCACGTAGTCGCTTAGCTAATTGAGTTAGCTGATATGCCTCCAATTGGGCCGCTCGCGTTCAGCGATCAGTTGGCGCAGTTGGCGCAATTGGCTCGAAACTGTGCAAAGGCCCTGGCTGCTGCAGAGGCGCTGGCGACGACAAAACAACAACTAGCAGTGGGCTGACAATTTGCAATGGGACAAAATCGGCGAGATCTGGGCGCGATTTGCTGATTTTGGACCAAATTTGGCCCCCAAATGAAAGCCGAAAACCTCCAGGCGCATCGCCTGCTTGAGTGTAAGGCGCCAAATTTGAACTCGGCCGCCGAGCGGCGCAAACTTGAGCCGGCCCCTGAAGGCGGCCCATTGGTCAGTTTAATGCTCGAATTATACGGACCCCCAATTCCATCTCCTCGCCCCTCGCAACCAGATCAAAGGTAACAAGCTCAACCCTGCGAGCTGATTTATCGCGCAAGAGCACATTTTTAGCTCTCGCTTCCTGCCCCCGGCTGACCGAGGAGGAAAATTTGGAAAACTTTGCTCCTCTCGCGGCCGAAACAATTCCACTTGCTCCCATTTGGAAACCGCCAACAGTCGGCCTCGCTCTGAGCCGGAGGGAGGAGGAGGAGGGGAGGTTCCATTACCGCAACACCCAAACCAACTGCGATCAACACATGCAATCCAGGCGGCCCAAGTGTCCCCGCAAGACGGCGGCGGCGGCGGCGGCGAGGACGCAAACTAGGGCGCCGCCGAAAGCTGAGCCGAGCGGGCTAACGAAGCGTCGGCGCCGATTGCAATAATGGCCGCTCATAGTAATAACATTATTCCATCTCCTTGAGCATGACTCCATGTTGGCCCCACGAGTCCCGCCTCGCTCCTCCTCCTCCCCCTGGCCACCAGTCGGATCCATTTCTCGGCCAGAGCGAGCGGCCAGCGCGGCCCCAATCGGCCCGCTTTGCGTCCTCGCGCCAATTTGGCCCGCCGCTCTCGCCCCTCGCCGGCCGCCAGTGTCGCGCCGGCGGAACGCTGCGACTGGCGCAACCTGCCTGTTGGGCGGCCGGTGCGCAAGTTGAACCGGCGCGCAAGACGCCATCGCTGGCACAATATCTTAATGGGCGGCCAATTTGATTTTAAAGTTGTTTCCGCTCTCCGCGGGCTTGTACTTGGCGTTGCCGGTGGCATTGGCGCTATTGCGGGCCGCCGATGGGGCCATAAATCACCGCCGCAGCCCTTTGGCGCTGAGCGCGGCCGACTCCTTGCAGCCACCTGGCTCCACCTACAGGAGCCTGCGCCGCGAGACTGCCGCAGCCCAATCGGCCGGGCGCTGATTTGCAAGACTCGGCCCGGCTTGTGTCCAATCTCTCTAATTGGCCGCTGTCCCACACTTCCGCTTCCGCCGGCCGGCCAGAGTGAGAGTCAGCGTCAGCCTCAGCCTCAGCGCCAAAGTTTGCGATCGGAGCTGAGAGAGGCAAACGCCCACACGGGCCAGTGAAGTAACCATTAGAAAATTAAACAAACGGCCCCAAAGCTACGGGAGTCAGTTTAATTTACTACACTCGCACTGCTCGCCAATATTTGGCCGCACGTGTACGCGCAATGGAGGCCGGCAATCAAGGCCAACGTCGGCCCCTAAAATGGGGCCCAATTGAAGCGGCAAGAGTCGCCCCTTTGCGGGGGCTTCGCGACAGAATGGGCGCCGGGGCAAACTATGTAAAGTAAAGTCGGCGCCCAGTTTGCAGTGGCGGCTGCAGCGGCCTTACAGCCGGCACTGCTCGCGCATACGCCTGGCCAGCCTCTGCGCTGGCGCCAATGGGGCCAAGACGCGCGCTCGGCCCACATAAACAATAACTTGTAGCCCGGTTGAGTTGGCGCTTCCGCTTTCGTGGTTTCGCAGGCTAAGCTCGAGGATTAGGGGCGCGCGGGCGGAAGTTAAGTAATGGCGCTCGAGGATTGGCTGGCGGCTGGCTGCCACCTAGCACCGTCCTGTGCGAGCCGGCCGACTCGGCCTGATTGCATCAATGATCGTTCCAGCTATCATCACATGGCCAACTGGAGGCTCGCCCACTCGGCCCAGCGAGTAAATCACACGCGCAGCTCTGGGGCCCCCGTTGGATGTGATTTGTTGGCCCGCTATTAGCAGCGGGCCGGCCGTGTTATTTACAGCCGGCCGAGCGGCCGCTTTGGGGGCGCAACTCAGGGGGAGGGAGGGCAAACGTCACCTATGCGAGACAGGCGAAGGTGGCGGCGGCGGCGGCGGCCGCCAAGAGCGCAGAGTCCATCAATTAGGCGCCAGATTCAATGCAAATACTTTTGTCAAGGATATTTATTATTATGACTTAGGTTGGGCAAAGTTAATCTGGAACAATGGCGGCGCCGGTTGCGTTTGCTCGAAAGCGAAATCGAGAGCGAGAGTGAGTGTGGGGCCCCAATTACAGGCCAATCGGGCGCAGCGAGCGGCGCAAACGATGTAACGAGAAGGGTTCAGCCGGAAACGGGCGGCGACGTGACAAAATCGGGCCGCCTGATTGGGCCGAGCGTATTCAAATGTATTGATTATTGATCAGCGCGCAGGGCGACTCGATTATTTGAACCCAGAGCGAGAGTGGGAGGAGGCGCCAACCAGCCAGCCCCTCCAGCGAGGAGCCGCCGGTCGGCAAGTGAGGCGTATGGGGCCAGCATAATGAGCCTCCTCCTCCTCCTCCTTGGGCCCGTCGGCCGTCCACTGGCAATCCGCTGACCGCTGATTGGGCGTGGGCGCCCATCCGGTTTTAGCGCAACCGGGTGTAAAACCGGCCGGCCCGCTGGCTGCGCCGCTAACATTGATTTAAATCAAGCAGGCCAAAGGAGCCAAAGCTGATCAGCGGGCCAGAGCAAGAGGGCGGCTAATCCAATAACTCTATTTGGTTTGCCGGCCACAAGGCTGACATCTTGCGCTCGGCGGCGCCGCCGCCGCCGCCGCCGCCGCAGCTGCAAGCCGCCAGTTGGACGTGCGAGGATCAGGCGCTGCAGGTGCGCGCGTTTGGCGCCACCCTTGGCGAAAGAGTTGGCCGCCAGCGTGAGTCAGCTCGGGCGCGACTTGGGCCTTTCGGGAGGGAAAAGTCACTCAGGTTGATGGAGATGACGAGTTCTTGGCGCAAACACTTTTTAGCTGGCTGGCGGCGGAAGTGGCCGAGTGCATGGGTTCAGCGCGCGATCAGAGAAGGGCGAGCCGGGCGCTTTGGGCCGCTCGATCGAATGGTGGCTCCTCTGGCAAATTGGCGCCGTCAAGTTTAGCTCAAGAGGAAAAGTTGAACCGAAAACAACAAACTCAGCCGTCGACAGTTTGTCAAATTGGACCAGCAGCGGCGGCGGCAGCGGCAATTGAATTAAAGGCCGCTCGCTGCCTTCCACCACTTCGGCCCACTGTTTTGCATCCGGTTGCTTCTCCAACCTGACGACTCGCGGGCGGAAGTGGCGCAAGCTCGCCGCCCGCCGACTGCTGATTGAATTTTCACTGCCGCCGGTCCAATTTGTCGTCCCCATCTGGCTCTCATTGGCCGCAACGAAGACACTGACTGCACAGCCTCGCCCATCAAACGGCGCCTCCGCAATCCCCTCGTCGCAAGCCTCTTCCTCAAAACTCTCGCACAGTTTGAGACAACAATTAGTTGCTCCATCGGCCGGCCCAAGGATGGCCCCGTTCGTCATGGCGAGCGGCCATCAATGGACAATTTGGCAAAATGTTGCCCAATTGTGTGAACCAACTTCAAGCATCATTATTGTTCTAGCCGAAGAGGCCCAACGAGGCGGCGACAGGGATGGGGGCGTCAGAGTGGCGCATTAATGATTTCCTCGTTAGCTTCGTTGGGCCTCGTTGTGGTCAAGGTTTGCTGGTTGCGGCCCACTCGCAGCGCAAGGTGGCCCCGGCCGCCGCTTTTTCTCGCTCTCGAGCCGATGAAATATGTGCGCTTTTATTTATTTTGATCAGCACTTCCGGCTGGAGGTCCGCAGACGAGGCGCGAGGCGACAGTGCCGCCGTGCAGCAAGCAAGCGCCAGCCACCTTCGGCTGATCCTTGAGAGAGAGAGAGGCGAAGGCAGAAACATTAGGCGGCGCATCATTAGTGATTGGCGCCTTATACGTGATAATGGATCCACGCATCAGATTTATCCCGCCAACTCCTTGGAATTGTTAGTCTCGCTGTCCCTCAAAGATTTTAGGCACAGCCGAATGTTGATCATAGGATTGGAGGAGTGGACAAGATGAATCATGCTGGAGGAGGTTTGCTTTCAGTAGTTTGCGTGGGCGCCCAACAGATGGCGCTCGAGTTGGGCCTCGCTGCGCCCCATCCGCAGTTGGAACTGCGCGCTAGGAGCTGGAAATAGAACTATAATGTCTAGTTAACGGGCATCCTTCTCCATCCGCGCTGCCCAGCTCGACTCTGGCCCAGTGGCTGGCCACATTTTGGCGCTGAGCCAAGTTTGCCTTTCGCGTAATTAGAAAACTTGGTTGGGGGGTCCCATTGGACCGAACGAAGCCAAGAGGGGCGGCCGCTCTGCTGGCCGGATCCAAAGAAACAATCAACAAGGATATGGCTGATGGAGGCGCCTCCAATGAGAGTCCAGGCGTAAATCGCCCACCTGAGCTGGTTGCTAGCCAATTAATAACGAGACAGATAGAGCTCGTTTGGGCTGTTGCTCTCGATCCAGCTGGCTGCTAGCGAGCGCGAGAGCAGAGGGCAACCAGCCGCTTGGAGCTCCCCTCCACCGACAATATTTTGAATTTTAAATTTATCATCAGATTAGCAGCGCCCTGCGAGGCTCTCTCGCGGCCACCTATATGATGGGTCGAGTTTCAATTAAGCCACCTGGTTGCCGTGGCTGTTTGGGGCAGCTTGCACTGCATTTTGGGAACGCCGCGCGGGCGCTCGCAGGCGCGAAACCCTGAATGGTCTCGGCTGATGCAAGACTCCCTCTGACCAAAGTTCAAGATTAGCCTTTAGGTGCAAAACAATCGGATCCCCTCGAGTGATCGCGCTCACAGTGGGAACCGCCTAAGCGCCGGTGCTAACACTGCAAGGGTCGTCCGGATTCTCCTCGGCCCAATCCAACTTTGCCTGCGCTTGCGAGCGCCACTAGGGCGCCTGCGCCGTCTTCCAACGACGGTTGGCCGGCCAGAGGCTAGACCATTTTGATTGCTCGAAAATTCAAAGCACGTTTCTCGTTGGACCCGCAATTGGCAATGGTAATATTGTATTTTTGTTGCCTAGCCTCTCGCTCTGCCCTCCCAAGCAGACTGCTGCCCCCGCCAGCACCACCAGCAGCGATAGAGCGCCGAGCTGAGCCCGCTGCCGCTGGCCTCTGCGCTAGCGGGCTCATAGGGTCGCCTGGAGAGCATGGAGCCGTTCAATTGCTTCCCTGTTCAGAAATCCTCGCCTGCTTGCCCGCTTAGCCGCCCGCTCGCTCCTCTTGCTCGAATCACATCTGCCCGCCGCTCGGCCAGCCAGCGACGAGACGGCCAGTGGGGCCGTCGATAGTTGTTGTCCTCATCTCTTTGCCATCTAAGCTTGTTGGAGCAGCGGCCCTACCTCATTGGATTCGGCGTGGAGGCAGCCCGGAGATGCCCGCACCCAAACAGGCTCGCTGCGGCCCCAATGTGCCGCCCCATGTTCCCCTTGCCGCCCCCTTGAGGCTTGCACCAAAGCGGCGCCACCACTGGACGGCCGCTGGCCTATGGAGGCGCCGGCAAACTGTCCTGCCAGTGGCAATGGAATTATTATTGCCCCTCTTGGCGGCTCAGTTTTCATTCGCGCACTCTCGTCGTCGCTACCTAAAGTCAGCGAGCGAAGTGCCGTTAGTTATTTAGTTGTCCTTGTAGTTTGAAGGGCGCCCGCTGCAGTTGAACTCGAGCAAGCAAAGCGGCTGAGCCCCATCCGCAGATGGGCCGGCTTGAATGAAGATCTCCGTCAAGTTAATGATAAAGCCCAAAGAGTGGGCCCATCAGTTCAATCGGCGCACTTTCAGAGCGGGCAAATATTCGCATGCTTGAATCGCGTTGCGGCGAGGTTATGTCTGTCGTATTTGATGCTTGCTCTGTCTGAGGCTCGAGTCGCATCGAGCGCGCAAAAATCTATAGGTGCCTTAGGGATATAGAGCACTAGGGTTGAGCGCAAAGTGTAAAAGTGCGTTGCACTGAGCGACCCTTACTGAGAGCTCGCAAGGCCAGTGCGAGATTGATTCGATCAATCGAGAGCGAGAACAACCAAAAGGGACTAAACTCGACTAACAACACCAACGAACCAACCATTCCAAAACCTCGCCCAACCAAAACCAAACCAGAATTTTGGAGATGCGTAAGGAAAAGAGTCGCGATGCGGCTAGATCGCGAAGAAGTAAAGAGAATCACGAGTTTTATGAATTAGCAAAGCTGCTTCCCTTACCTGCCGCAATAACATCACAATTGGGTAAGTTTTAGTGGTCGTTGAACGAGATTAACGAGTATATTTGAGCGCAAACCAAAACTAATCGACCATCTCAATTGTGAATACAGATTTCCTTGACAAGGCATCGATAATAAGGCTCACAATCAGCTTCTTAAAGTTGCGCCAATTTTCCGTCAACGGTCACCCGCCTTGGGCGCCCGATTTCACAACCCTCGGCTCCATCAACCCTTACAGCTCGCAGTCGCTCTCGAACTATGCAGAAAACTACCAGAGCAACAGTCAGGACGACTGCCAGCCGAGACCAAACAGTGTTGGCAATAGCAAGCCAGCAAATCACATCTATTCGCCAGGTAGGAGCTGATTGACGGATAAAACGTCAAAAATCCAAACCTACTTTTAAACCCAACAAAACTGACCACCCTGCCCCTCATCATCACGCTAGCGCCTTCAAGTGTTGCCTTCAACCCGATTGAAATAAACTACCGCCAGCAGGCTAGCTGCCACCAGGATAGCGCGCCCAAGAGCGGTAAGTAGTCCAAGCCTCGTTGGCCACTAAAAGTGAGCCCCAAATTCTCTGAGTGCACCTCTTGACCTTGGCCACCGGACCAACTCGACACGCAAGCAGGGGCCAGCCTATTTGACATTCACCAGGGAACACACATTCTGCAATCGTTGGACGGGTTTGCGTTTGCAATCGGACGCGATGGGAGGTTCCTCTACATATCGGAGACAGTTTCCATGTACCTCGGACTGAGTCAGGTTGAGATGACTGGCTCATCAGTGTTCGATTACACGCACCAGCAAGACCACGAGGAGTTGGCAAAGCAACTCGGTTAGTTTAGTTGGAAGCAAGCAGAGTCCTTCACTTATGAAAGCTCACACAATGTTCGCCCTCGAGCTAACCCAGAAGCGCTCATCCCTAACTTAAATACAGGTTTACCTTATACAACAAGCGATAGTGAACAAACACCTATTAATGGCAGGGAGAGTCCAGCTCCCGCTTCAGAGCACTCGCAATACTCAATTGCAAGCAACGAAACTTTTATTGATGATTACGTTAACTCCTCAAATTGTCCCAACAAACGCACCAAGACTCAAGTGGCTAGAGGCACTGGAAACGCTCGGAATGGAAAGCGATCCGCTTCGGTGGTGCCAAAGCAGCTGATAAAAATTGAGACCCAAACTGGTGACCTGATGGGCGCCACCGAGCATGATGATGTTAGCCTGAGGGCGCGCGATGGAATTGGGCCCGAGGATTGGAGAGGCACTGACGAGGATCCGCTAGTTAGACAGTTTTGTATTCGGATGAAATCCACCCTGACCAAGAGGGGCTGTCAGCATTTCAAGTCGAGCGGCTACAGGGTTGTGCACGTTGTCGCCCACCTGCGTTCCTACCAATCAAACGATCACGGCCACCTGATGGATCCCCTGGACGAGACGGGCGCTCCGCTTGGCGCCGCCCAAAAGCAAACGAAACGGCGCAAAGCAAAAACAATGGCGCCAGACAAGGAGTGCTCCATGCAAGATATTAAGGAGATGAGCAAGGGATCAAAAGAGCAAACATTGGGTGATAATGGGGCCGCCAATGGTGGTTGCGCGCGAAGAGGGAAGATAATTGGCATGGTTGCCGTTGCCATCGCCCTGCCGCCGCCCTCAATCAACGAGCTTCGGCTTGAATCGGACACCTTCGTCTTGAGACTTGGCCTCGATCTCAGGATCACACATATTGAGCCAAAAATAACAGATTTGCTCCACTATCCTGTGGATTTAATTGCCGGTAGAAGCTTGTACTCGCTCGTTCATCCGGCCGACGTTCACCAAGTTCAAAGGTGTCATAGGGATCTGCTGCGTAAGGGACAGATGATGTCGGGCTACTATCGGCTGATGTCCCGAACTGGTGGCTACATTTGGATCCAAACCTGCGCAACCCTCATCTGCAACAATACGCTTTCAACTGCCGCCGCGGCTGCGGCCGCTGCAGCCGCCTCCAACGTGGCCTCTTCTGGACAGCTTGCCAACTCCCCCTTCCCAAGCTCGAGCGGCAACTTGGCCCAGCAGCAGCATCACCATGCGGACCAATTCCACAAACAGCCGCCCTGCTACTCGATCCAACAAGCCACTATTCAGGACAACCAAGTTGCAATTGGAGCCGCCGGGCAGTTCAACGCGTCGAGTCTCCAAAGTCAGCGCGGCAAAATTATGTCGCCCAGCTTGAGCAGTCACATTAGCTCAAATTACGATCCACTTGACCAGGATCAGTGTGTTATATTTGTAAACTACATGATTACGAACATTGTTGACAGGACTGAAATATTGGACATTTGTCAGGGCGCCAACTATGTGCCGTTAAGTTCAACCTTCGCGGGCAGTACAAGTTGCAGCAGCAGCAGCGGCAGCAACAACATCAACAACAATCTCACCTTCAACTCGCCCTCCTCCTCGTGCTCATCGCCTTGCGTCAGTTCGCTTAAAGCAAACGCAACCTACCTGTCGCCGCCGGCTCACGGCGCAGGCTGCGGCCAGAGCTCTGCATCGTCGTCGCCGCGCCGCCACCATCAGCTCGAGTGCAGGTCGCGCGCCGACTTGCACAAGCAAACCAATGGGGCAAAGCGCTCAACAGGTGGAGCAGCCGGCAACGGCCGACAGAAGGCGCAGGTCTACCTGGCCTCAAGCGATGAGAATCTCTACTTGGATGGGCCAGCTAGCGGGAGTCAAGCCAACTTTAGCCCAAACATGGGCGACCTGGCCGCGGCTGCAGCGGCGGCGGCGGCAGCGGCAGCAGCAGCAGCGGCCGCCACCACCACCATCACCACGTCGAGCGGCGCCGCCAAAGGGGACGCGGCCGGCTTGTTCGAGGACACTGGCACCTACAACTATTCGCAGGCCACGGGAGGCGTCAACCTGGCCATCAGCAAGGCGGCTGAGCCGGGCGCCTGGCTGAGCTCGCATCAGTCGGCCACAAGCGGGCGCTGTCTCAACGAGAGCGCCACCACCGCTAGCGTTTACGGCCCCCCAAATCAAGCAACAGATCACTATACGTCCGTGAACAGATCCATTTACAAGGCCACCTTTGGGCTCGAGGTGGGCGCCTCCAATTACGCCCACCAGCCTGCCATGGTGTATCCGGCTAGCGGCGCTTATGGCGCGGCGCCCACTGTTGGCACCAGCTGGGACTCGGCTGCCGTGGCCGCAGTGGCCGCAGCCTCAAATCTCTCCCACCACCACCACCATCAACACCACGCAAACCCCTACGCCCATCACCTGGAGTCGCATCAGGCCGCGCACAGTCTGGGCCCGCAAGCGGCCGCCCACCATCACGGCACCTCCACAAACACCTACTACAACTACTATGGCTACTATGGCAACAAGTTTATTTAAAATCACTCGCATTTGCAGGCGATATGCTATGGTACATGAAGGTATATATATATATACTGTATAGGTATAGGTGAAGACAAATAAAACTGGAGTAAAAATGGTGCGTGTTTGTGTGCGTGCGTATGAGTATGTATGTGTGTGTGCGTGTGCAACTTCACCGCGTGCATAGGTCGCCGAGGGAATAATTTTAATTAAAAAAATAAATATCTTATCACTGACTTTTGTGGTTAGTTGTGGTTGTTGTCGACTGTTCTGGTTGATTCTGCAAGAGCTCTTGTTGTTGCTGCTTTTGAAGCTGCTGTTTCGTGTAGGTTTCCTTGTAGAAGGCTGCGAACAAAGCGAAAAACATACCCGCAATCGCAACACCAGTCAATGAAAGTACCCTCGGATAGCCACAGTTTGGCGTCAAGGCTGCCACAGCAAAGTGGAGTCCCAGGATGATGAACTGGATCAATTGAATTGTGGTAACATATTTCTTCCACCACAGGTAAGGCTTCACCGAGTCAAAGGTGCTCAATATGTAGTACGTGTACATGATTGTGTGAACCAACCCATTTACGATAGGAAACATGGCGGATGAACCACCCGGTGCAAGCTTGAAGTAAAACCATGTCATCAATAGGACAAACGAGTGATGGAAGACGTGCAAGAATGTAATCTGACGGTTCTTTTTCCTAAGGCAAATCCAAAGAGTGTCAATTAGTTCCAATATGCGCGAGTACAAAAATATGTGACAAATATTGATATGCTCCAAAGCCTTTGGGCTTCGGTCGTTTTCACTGACAGGCTGTTGGGGGCGCGAGGAGTTTTAGAATGGGGTCAGTTTTGTGGAATACAAGTTAACAGTGCAAGTCACTTGGTGAGTGTTTGTAAAACTTACAGAGCAACCGAGACTGTCGTAGCCCCAATTCAGCAACGAGAAGTGGCGCTTCAAGAGCCAAACGTTGAGCAAGAGGATGAAGGTGTTGAAGGCGCGCACTGTCCAGACTAAGTTGAACGGTTTCCTTTTCCTCATTAGTCGCTGTGGTCCAAGGTCGTAGCAGAAATATACATAGAAGGCCGAAATGAGTAGAACCTCCCAGGGGTTGTCCATAAATCGTAGCTCGGCTACACGCTTGTCGCCATTCACTCTGAAGAAGTTTTCAATGGCCGCAGCGGGCGAGAAGCTGGTTGCCGAGGACATGGTGCTAGCGGGCCGATTTTCTTCCTCTCTTGCTGCCTCCTCCTCTTCTGCTGTCTTCGTGTCTTCTCAGCTTGAATGTGTTGCCCTCTTGAGCTCCTTCGCACTTGGCCTTCATTAATAACAGTCTCGATCTTGAATGAGAGAGGAGTATTTATCGACATACACTTTTATACACTGGCAACGAGAGCACCTGTACGAGCGAGTGACTGGAGGCGAGCGAGCAAGCGCAATCGGGGAAGCAAGTTGGTTGGCGAGCGAGCGAGCGAGCGAGCGAGCATTGGGCCGCCTGCCAAGTGTTGCTGTGAGATTCCCGCGCGCGCACACGCACAAGCTCTCTCTCTCTCTCGCTCGCTCGCCCGCTGTGGCTAGCTTGCAAGCGTTTAGTCGCTGCACTGAACCACTTGTTGTCTCTCGGCGCCCGTCTCTCATGGCACTCTCATGGCGCAACTGGCTCATTCGAGCTCGGATGCTCGATCGCTGTCGCCCTCTCCTCGTCGATAGTTCGCGCATCGTGGATACAAAACCGGATGAGAGCGAGAGCGCAAACAAATGGAGACGCGAGGAGGCGAAATTGAAACGAGCGACCGAGAGGCTAGCGCGCGCGATTTGGACAGCGGCAGGCGAAATGGGCGGACTGGTGAGCTAGCCCACTGGCTAGCGGGCCAGACGTGAGCGCTGGCTGCGGCCGGCCAAGCCGCTCAACCTTCCACCCACAAAGCCCGCCGACGGGCGGCAGTAGTGGCGCCGTCTCTCTCTCTCTCTCGCTCGCTCGCTGGGTCGCCACTGCCACTGCCACTGCCATTGCCATTGCCAGCACCAATGGGCGTCCGGCTAGACGAGCTGGCCATTCCCTCTGATGATAGCTGGACCGACAGCGAGCTGGCCCGCCCGCCGGCCAACAGGCTATCGGCTCGCAAGTGCATCCAACTCGCCAACGGCAAACTCGGCGAGATTGGCGGCTCGAACGGCAACAGCAAGCGAGCGCGAGACTTAATTATTATTGTAACCATAATGCATTAGTTAATTCAGCTCCATCGCTGTTGGCTAGCCGGCAAGCTTGGCTGGTCAGCTAGCCAGCCAGCCAGACTGCAAGGCAGCTCCGTTGCACGACCAGCTCGCTCTCCCCGTCTCATGCTAGCTGCTGCTCGGCCAGCGAGCGCGAGCCAGAGCCGGCAAGCTTGCAGGCCGCGCAGACAGTGGCTCTCCTCTCTCAAACTCTAAGCCTTTTCTATCTGGCCAATCGGGCGAGCAACTGCAAGCAAACAGAGCGCGGCGAGCGGGATCAATGGAGGGCCGCTTGCAAGTCGCGAGCGGGCCGAGCGGCGAGATTTGCGTGCTGAGATCGGCCAAACGGAGAGCGCTCGTTGGCTTGGGCCTCGAGCGCGCAAACTAGCCGCCGCTCGTCTCCTCGCCAACCTGACTTGCCGGCTCCGCTCGCCTCGCCTCGCCTGGCTTAGTCTGGCCAAAAATAAAACGACGGCGCAAGATGAGCACTGCACTCTCCAAGTTCAAGTGGCAACTTGCTGGAGCTGCAAACGAGAGCTCGGCGCTCCTCTTGGCCTGCAAACTTCCGATTTTCGCCCCTCAGTGGCGACAGCTGGAGGCTTGCGGGGAAAGCGCGCTTTTTGGGCCAGAGCTGGTTAGCCGGGACAAAAACAACCAGCGCCAAGCTTGAGCTTAGCTCAACACGAGTGGCTGATTTCAAACTGGGCTGGTTAGCTGTTTGCAATGTGCGCTTAAACAAGCACAAATAATCAGCCCCAGAAAAACTGGCGGATCAGCCGCTCGTTGGTCAGTGGGACGGATATAGCCCAATACCTGTTTGAGTGTTTGGATTCGATCATCTGGCAACAAGAGCAAATGCAACGGTCACTACGCGAGCAGCGGCAACAACAACAAGCTAGCAGAGGGCTGTTGCCGGGCCCAACTCTCGCTGCGCCCGTCGGCTGGGCCGGCCGAGGCTGAAATGTGGTCACCTTGAACCCGTTTGATGCAAGCGGTGGATGGTAGCTCATAGGAAATGGAGGGCGAGAGGGGGAGAGAGAAAGGGGAGGGGTAGTTGGCTCGCTATCCACCGCAAGGCAACTTGTGCAAGATGGCTCGTGGGCAAGACGTGATTCGAGTCTCCAGCAATCTTGATTGCGTTCGCCTGCTTTTTCACCTGGCCGGCGCCGGCGCCGGCGCCGCCGTTGCCTCAGCTGGCTAGCTAGATGGCACGCGCCCGAGGAGTTGGAGGATCTCAGCCACAGACTGCAGTGGTGGCGCAAGGTCAATCCGCTCGGATTCCCGCTCGAGGATCCCTGGTGCTCGCAAGACTTTAGCGGACGGAATCATGAGGCTTGAAGCGGAGATTACTTCAGTTGGCAACGTAATTTTACGGCTTGTTTCTTCAGCGCGCTCGCCATCATCAGAAAACCAGGATGATCTCGTGGAACATATATTGGAGTTCAATAAGCTTACATCAACGAGCAAGGCTGATGTAAGTGGTGAGCCTTGAAGCAAGGCTCACCAGGCTGCCGTCTCACCGCGTGCAGAGCCATCTAGATAGGGGGTGTCTTGGAAAGCAACCCTTTTGCTTTGCACATGGAACAGTGTGCATGTTCCATAACATTTTCTGTCATTTTGAAACAACTTTCAAACTTATATTGCAAAGTTTTGGCATCGAATTGAGAGAGGAGATTGTGTGCTCATGCAATTCTAGGGAAAAAACTTGCCTCTCAGGTAGGTGGCCGCTCAAGCGAGTGCATTTAGCTGTAGTAGGTGTTACTTAATAAGCCCGCTAAACTTGTCTGCGTTATGAATCCCTCACCTGGCGGCCAAAATGCGAGCCTATTCAACTTAAATTTCCATTTTTACCAATCATGAGCCGCTTAGAGCCGGAAGCCAGTCGGGCAGACAAATTGATTGCCTCTAGAGCTCTGTAATTCGTTCAAGGCTGTGCCAATATCATTTAACGCTCTATTACAGCATCTCTAAGGCTGGTTGCCAAATTTAGGGGCTCTTTTCGTGGTGTTGAGGCGCCGAGTAAGCCTCCATCAAAAGTCAAATGGTTCATCCAGGATGAAATACAGGAGTCTCGCCAAGGTGGAGGGCCAATCCTAGTAGCTTGAATAGCGATGCCTTGCTAAATCTAGCTTGGCGCTTGAGAGAGCCACTCAAATGTACCACGATTCTTAGTAAATAATAATTCAATAGATCGCCTCCACCACCCTAATCACAACGTCTGGCGAATCAATCAAGCTCTCGCTGAATTGTGGACTCGCGCCAGCGGCTGAACCTGTTGGAACCGGATCACTACGTACACAAATCTCTCATACTGAATGTTTGTCCGATACAAACTACAAAGTGCACTGATTGTGAGACCAAAACGAACCGACCTCTTCGAGGCTGGTTTGCGTGGCGACTCGACTCGACTCAACTCGACTCGACTAGACTAAACTCAAAGGTCGTTCCACCTTATGGTAGGAGTCTGTGGCTAAAAGGACGCCAGTCGCGAGACTCCGAGACTGATCTCCCCATTTCTCCTCCTTCCACTGCAATTACTACCACCACTACTTCTGCTGCTCTCTCCCTCTCTCGATGCACAGGCTCTCGAAAGACTTCTTCTGGCATCATTTTCAACTACTAATTCCCCTCAAGTGTCTCTCAAGTCTCGCTGATAAAGTGATCAAACAGCAAATCCACAAATAATCAAATGAAAATGTCTTCTCCCAAGTTGGCCTTGCTTGGGATACGTCAAAGTCTTCTGGACGACGCCCGACGAGGAGCATGGACAAAGGCCACCACCAAAAGTGACCCCTAAAAGTCAATAAATCATCGCCACCTGAGGGCAGACGGCCCCACACTCTAGTCCGCTGACGTTTTGCCAAATTTGCCTGTTCAAGCTTGACGTCAGATCACCATTTTATTCCTCCCCTCATTCGTTCAGCAAGCTAACTAGGACTAGGGACAACCCTCTAGGGGAGAACTAGTTTGCAGTCAATATGGCACCATCTGGTGGGCGACGAGTTGACTGCAATTGCAAATTGCTTCTCTTGGCAGATGGTTAAAAAGATAAATAAATAAACCGGCAGAAATAAACACTAGCCTCGCCAGCAGAAATAAACACTAGCTAGCTGTCAAATCGCCAAGTCCAATATTTCATTCATGCGGGCAAATGTAAACGCAGATTCGTTACAGAAATAAACACTAATAAACACTAAAGTCTGCGTTTAATAAAAACCAAATACAGCGCCCACCTTCCAAGAGCTCAGAGATCAACAGCTCGGGAGACAATTCTCTCCTCCGTAAACTGCGTCCAGGAGCTAGGTTAAATAGATTCCAGTTTCAGTTCAAACAGTTGGGAGAAAGCTTCCGATCTCATTTGGAGCTATAAAGTGCGAATCTCATTCCTGTAAATTGAAATCGGAACAAGATGGTCTGCATTCAATGCTACTTGCCTCCCATACTGTTCATGTTATACATGAAGTTCGTTCAGCCGATAATTAGACCATACATTCAGCCTGCCATCACTAAGATATTGACGTATTTTAGAGGCCCTCAGCTTTCTCAAGCTGAGGCCGCGTGTCCATTGAGACCGTCGACTTCCAAGAACAGTAAAGAGTCGGAGGGTGGTAGTGGTGACTCATCGTCTTCAACAAAGTTCAAGTGAAACAAATGATTCTAGTAAGGGGCGACGCTTATGTTTCCATCATCGAAACAACAAATATCCGCAGCTGATCTAGAGATTTGGCGTTTTACAGTTGAGATCTCTCGCTAGTCTGGTTGACGAATAAAACTGACCCCAACTAACTAATATGAAACGCGTCCCCCTCGCGGACCGCAAATCGCGGCTGCGAAACCTACTCTCATTTCTTCGAACCGTCAGGTCCTCGGCCGCCTGCATGGGCCTTATGAGTTTGTTAGTAGCGTAAACCGCGCCCTCTAGTGTGCCCCTAGCCCGACGGCTTCCGAGAATGTGTGCAGGAAACTCTCTCTGTGCAAACGTTTTTGCACAAAATTGGTGCGGCACAACTATCCGACCACGCTCTCAGAGTCCGTACTAGATCCACATGGTGACCATCTTCGCCTTTCTTACCTCAAGAGTCCAACGTTTTAGGCTTGATTTAGATTCAAGGTCCAATCTCGATAGAAGCCAAAATATCAACAATATCTCACGATGATGCAATTTCGTCCTGTCAGTCTCAACCCAGTTCAAATACTGAAGGGCGACGCTGATGAAGAACAAGGCGAACAAGCCAGGTTGTCCTCGTTTGTCGGCGCCTACGCCGTCGGAGATTTAATCAAATCTACTCTCGGCCCTAAAGGAATGGACAAAATCCTATACGGCAGTGGTAGGGATGAAGGCCGAGTTGAGGTCACAAACGATGGTGCAACTATACTGCGTTCGATCGGAGTAGACAATCCAGCTGCCAAAGTTTTGGTCGATATTGCTAAAGTTCAAGATGAAGAGGTTGGTGATGGAACGACCACAGTGGCAGTTCTTGCATCAGAACTACTCAAAGAAGCTGAATCATTAGTATCGAGAAAATTTCATCCTCAAACAATTATTGCTGGTTGGAGGGAGTCCACCCTAGTTGCTAAACAAGCGTTGGAAAAATCAGCTAGACCGCTCTCGACTGATCCAGAGACTTTCAGGCAGCAACTTATAACGATTGCAAAAACCACATTGAGCTCCAAAATTATCTCTCAAAGCAAGGATCTGTTCGCAACATTGTGCGTTGATGCCACCCTTCGCCTCAAAGGTTCAGGAAACCTAGATTCGATACAAATCATCAAAAAACTTGGTGGCGCTTTGGAGGAATCTTTTTTGGACGAAGGTTTTCTCCTAGATAAGACACCCGGAAACGGTCAACCGAAGCGGGTTGAGAACGCAAAGATACTCATCGCTAACACACCTATGGATACGGATAAGATTAAAGTTTTTGCGTCAAGAGTGAGCGTAGATTCTGTCGCAAAGGTCGCTGAATTGGAGCTGGCAGAGAAGGAAAAGATGAGAGACAAAGTAAACATGATCTTAGCTCACAATATTAACGTCTTCATTAATAGACAGCTCATCTATAACTTCCCGGAACAATTATTCGCCGATGCCAATGTGATGGCGATCGAGCACGCCGACTTTGATGGAATTGAGCGTCTGGCATTAGTAACTGGTGGTGAAATCGTTTCAACTTTTGGGCATCCAGAGCAAGTCAAACTTGGAACTTGCAAACTCATAGAAGAAGTCATGATCGGAGAGGACAAGCTACTTCGATTTTCTGGTGTACCAGTGGGCGAAGCGTGCACTATTGTCATCCGAGGAGCAACTCAACAGATTTTGGATGAGGCCCAGAGGTCGATACACGACGTCTTGTGTGTCCTCTCAAGAGTGGTCAAGGATCCCAAAATAGTCTACGGAGGTGGATCATCCGAAATGCTCATGGCCGATGCGGTTGAAAAACTGGCACATAAAACGATGGGAAAGCAACAATTCGCCATGGAGTCTTTCGCTTTAGCCCTAAGAGCCTTACCAACAATCATAGCAGACAACGGTGGATTTGACAGCTCCCAACTCATACCGGAACTAAGAGCTTTACATGCCAACGGCGAGTACTCAAAAGGTATTGACATGAATAAGGGAGTTGTTGCCGATATGGCTGATTTAGCTATCAACGAATCTTTGGCTGTAAAAAGTCAAGCTCTAGTGAGCGCAGCTGAAGCTGCTGAAATGATTCTAAGGGTTGACAATATCCTCAAATCTGCTCCGAGGAAGCGTCAACCTGATCACCGTGGCCACTAAACTTGAATCGGTATGAAATCTAGTAGAATTCTCATTATCGATGAAGTTGTGTTCAATAAACTGGAGTTGCTATTGCCAACCATGTGAACTATGTGCGATGACTTCAACATCTCATTTGTTCTCAGGTCTTAGCTGAAAGCATCAGTATGAATTAGAGCTTCAATGTTGGACTCCTACTAGAGTCTCATCGATCGAAATTCCATCGAGAATGCTCATGTCTCCCTTTTAAGGGCATCAATTGTGAAGTGCTAGAGCTATCTGCAGCTCTGTTCGTAGTAGATGGCCGATTAGGCAAAGAGGTAGAGGACTAGCACGAGGATGGCTATCCTGAGGGACAAACATAGTATTTATCTGGTTTTAAGTTCAAAGAATCACGTTCAGGTATCGGGACGCCTGAGATAATGAAAGAGTTTTGGTCCCTGAATGGCGACATATTCACAGATTGCAGTTAAGAAGTTGAGCCGGGCGCATCCAGATCTATTATTCGGTGATGACAAATCTACCTAAATCACTTACTTGCGTCATCAAGATCGTCGTTCACCATTTCATCCATCTTCAGATCATCTTTCAAGTAGTCAGCGTTCGGCATTCTCTGATCCCCTTGATCATGAGTCTGTTGCTCTTTATCTTGTTGCTGGGAGGCATCATCTTGAGCGATCCGTCGCGCTAGCTCATCCTGTTTTGCCGCCCTCTCGAGAACAGAATCTTGGTGTTCTTGCGACGGTATGTCCATATCATCCACTCCGTCATTTATCCAACTACCCTCTGAGTCCTCATCACTATAGCTCTTGGCGGGTGAGCTCTCGTCCGTGTTGTCCGGTTCAGTTTCAGGCTCCAACGACGACGAACTATCCTGTTTGTTGGACGCCTGATCACGCATCTCTTGCTCCAAATCGACTTGGTATGGATCATGCGCGAAAGTGACTTCATCCGTCTCGCTAGCATCCTCAAACATATCTACTTCTGGATCATTGAATGATATATCTTTCCCACGCGTCTCGCGCCCCCCATTGATTCCTCTGCTCACGGATGGATTATATTTGGGGTTCCCCTCGATGTCCCGCGAAGCATCCTTGAAATCCTCCTCTGGATCAAAGCCACCCAGAGCCTCTATTTTGAATGGTTTATTGGTTATATTTGTGACGTAAACCCTATCCATGTCCTCATCCTCAGTGGCCACAATGTCGCTTCCATTTGCCGTCAGTCGCTCGTTCGTGCGAGCCAAGTTTTGCAGATGTTGTAGTTGTGGAAGTCCAGTTGCGATGTATGAGATATCTTGACCTCCCTTGTAGATCGGGCCTGTCGTTATTTGGCGGGTAATGATCAATTTGTTGTTCGGTAAGCTAGTTATGTATCTTGTCTCAACATTTGGCTCTGAATTTGTGGGACTATTATTCAATTGGAAGAGTTTGTTGGGTTTTTCAGAGACGGTTTCAGCGTAACAGATGATTGTTATGATTTACAATCAATCAATCTGGTATTAGATTCCATTCATTAGGCGATAATCCTCAGAAATATCTCCATCTCTGTTCGAATGGACCTGGTAAACTAAACACATGATTGGATTACTTACTAGCTCGAGCTTGGTTGGCTTAGAAGCTTATCGTCTGGTGAAGCGATGGACGTTGTATGATAATCAGCGGCTGGTTTCCTGTCTGAACTGGCTTCAATTTTAAGTGGGACTTTAGGATCAAATCCAATAGGGGTTTGTGGATCCAGGGCCACAACTGGTACTATGTTGCTAGGTAGATTCTCCTTGTCCATCCCCTCGCGTTCGCTTGCACCTAGATGGTCATCAAAGAATCGCTCCAAATCAGCCTGTCCCTCCTCTTCACGGGGGGTTTCCTCGTAAGGCCCATCTTTGGACGTTTAGATTAGTCAGAATTCTACTTCGAACTGTAAATTTTTATATCGATAAGCACTTACCTGGTTCATTGTCTTCGTAACCGTCATTAGCAACACCTGCACCACCATCATCTTGATTCTGATACGAGGCTGAGGTTTTTGGCTCGATATCTTCGTCGTCGGGATCCTGTCGTCTCAGAATAACATTATAATGTGAGGCTTGAGGAATATACAATGATGTTACAGTGACAATTTGGGTCAAAATCGCCATGAGTGCTAATGTGGCGATCACAAGTTTCTGCCTACCGGCGCTCGAACCCTCTGACCAACATGAAGCCATGCTTCTCTCTATGAATTTTCTCTTCCCACTATCGAGAAGACTCTCGACACTCTGCGTTCTTCACTTTTGCAACAAGGTTTACCAAGAGGAGAACCAAGAAGTTGAGACGATTTTTGCGGATTTTTCGATCAACAATTCGATATCTTATTACTAGCCAATACTGATTGATTTGACTCCTTTGTGATAATGCTCTAACTTTCGCATCAATCTTTGGTAGCACAGCTTCTTGGTGGATGAAAGGTAAACTTGTCGGGTGGTTTATTGTCGGTACACAATTAGCTAAGTCCAAAGTTCAAATCAGCTATTTTAGAGCCCGACGATTTGCTGTTTGAGATTGTTCCAGTGGCAATGTTCGCTCCTCCTTCTGATTGTTAACGCCCACCATATCTAATTGACACCCTGTCGATAAATAGGTGAAGAGTTCATGTGTTGTAACAGGGGGAAACGCATCCCAGGAGCTGAGCCGGCCGATTCGAGAGGTCGTCTCAAAGCAACATTCAGGGTCGATCTTAAATTTACACTCTCGATCAAGTCACAGTTCAGGCTAGTTAGCTAGGACAACTTGAACTGCTGTAGTGTTAGCGCGCAAAACTGAAGAGTCGCTCGATCAATCCACAAAGGAGCGAGCCTAAGACTCGGGTCGGGAGCGAGTTCAATTAGAGAGTGACATCGTTGAACCCGACAATCGAGCACTTAGCGTCCAGAATCCACCCTCACTCGTTCCTATCCCCTTGCTCGGGGTAGCGATACAGTAAGTTGAGTAACGATGCCTGCTATATAGCGATGGTCTGATTAACTATCTATCAGGCCCAGGGAGGAGGAGCTATCCCAGTTTAGGACAAACAAAATGCTCGCCCCATTTTCACCCGAAAGGAGCTGAGGTACCATCAACTTAATTTTTCCTACAACCTCTCTCGGCATCGATGGCCTCCATCAACATTAGATTGGACCCCGAAATTGGTTTATCTCGCCATTGTTGTTATTGACCGCTATAGGTTTGAAACAGCCTCTATTGACACAGTTAAGTGGCCCGCTTCCAGAGCTCAGGTTATGAACAATTCGCGAGGCAGCACAGCGCGTAGCTCGTGCGCCATTTCGTGTCTGCCTTGGTCAATGCACTTTAATATGTCAAATTGTAACTCATTAAATGACGGACAACTTGACACTAAACTGTACGAGACCAAACTCGCAAATATGTCTGTTGTATTTCGAGCCAAAAATTTGGTCCGATTAGGCTACGAACTCAAAAAGGTTTAGACTAGCTGGAAAGCACTTTTTGCTTCTCGAACTTTACCTCAGCGCCGACTTTGAAGCGCGCGTCTGAGGTCGATGATCAGACAGCAGCCAGTCAGCTTTCTCTCTCTCTCTCTCAATCGACTTCGTGTGGATAAAGAATATGTCGGATAGGTTCAGTCGTTGTTGAATCGCTCAAATTAGTGCGATTGTCCTTCCGCTGAGCCGCCAAGTTCAATGCAAGCTCTGACTGCCTGGTTCGAAGTGCGGGCTTAAATCCAAAACAAATATTCCCCATTCATGTTTAAGCCCCAACACTGCGACGCACGAGCAACTGAAATTAAACATCGAAGTCGACAATTTGCCTGGCCCCTGACGGCGCCTGCATCTAGTGACAGTCGATGAGGGCAGTGACCTTGAAAAGATGAATAAGGCGAAGAATATTTGAGTACAATCTTTGGCGAGATCAAGCGGGCGCGAGCGTTCATTTTAAGACCTCACTTGGTGTTGCTCAATGATGGATGCGTTCGAGTTTATATCTCGTTCGAGTCTTTGCAGCACAGCTTCTGGTTCGTTATGCCAAAAATGCTCTCCAACTAAGAGCTTGCTTGAGTTCAGTCGTTGAGTTGTCAGCTGAGACTCGCGAGGCCTCCCCATTTTCAGTGGATTGTCATGCTTACAAGTGAACCCAGAGTTTAAGCTTGAACAAGTCCTCGCGTCAGCTTGCTGCTCCGGCATAGAAAGAGGCGAAGGTCGAGGTTAACACTGCTTTAGGTTGAACCTACACCCATCGAGCGGGGCAGCCGCTTTCAGGTGCCATTTTGTGAGTCATCGGCTTCAATTCCGGTCAGCCCAAGATTGCTGATGCAAGGTGAGGGCGATGCAACTTCTGAGAAACTAGATCCTAACCAAATAATGGTCCCACGCAACGGGAACGAACGAGCACGGCTTGCGGAGATGTGAGAGGTCTAGAGATGGTGTTGTCAGTCGTTCCTGGAGTTGAGCACGTACATTAAGTGCGATATCGACTCAAAGCGGTTGAGTCACAGATTGAACATAGCGACGGAAATAATCTGCCCCTCATTTGTGGAACAAGCCCATCCAATTTGGTTGATAAGCTGAAACCTCCATGTTATGCTAGGGTGCTCGATTATAATTGCAATGGCGCCTGAACGAGATGAGCTTCGGTTGGATAGGACTCTACTCGCGATACTGATCACCATGACTTTATCTAGATTCCGTAAAAGCAAACCTCCTAGTAGGTGAGCTGTCAATTTAATCAATGTCACCGATGACAGCTCGCATGGTCCAAGAAAAGAGATCCTCAAGCATCTAACTGAGTTTTGGAAGGCCTCTGCGGCAAACGGTCGAACCCTTGGGCGAGCTGTGCAACGGACTTGGCAAGACATCAGATTGAGCGTCCGCATCTTGGCAGGGTTTCTGAGCTCGCTAGCTGGATCGAGGCGGACAGATGCTCGCTTTGTGGCGGCGGCGGCGGCGGCGGCGGCGACTCTGCGGCCGCCGCAAAAGCAGCGCTACGACTGTCGACGCCCCCGATGGGAGCCCGAAAAGGTGAGTCAGGAATTAGGCGAGCCGAAGGATGCAAAGGCTCTGTTAGGGCCAGTAGACGGCCAGCAGTCTACCGGCTCGCGGCCTGACTTAACTGGCCCTAGCGCAGTCAGCCCGCGGCGCGAGCGTGTGAGCGTTCGCCTCTCCAAGTAGGCCGCAACCTTGAGTGTGTGCGTGAGTCTGTGTGCGCGTCAGTGTAAGTTGGTGCGTGTGTTTGCGTGTGCGTCTGTGCGTCTGTGCGCGCCTGAGTGTGAGTAGCGAGCCAGCGACGACGTCTCACTGTGCTCCCGTTGCTTTTGCATCAGGAACCCAGAAAAGCGTTCAAGTTGCACAGAATTTTGCGCCATTGATTCAATGCAATGCACATTGGACACACACAATTCGCTATTGCATTGCCATGCAATGGATCGAGGAATGGTGATAAGCAGTCCAAAAGCAGCAGCGGATTGACGACTCTTTTGAAGTTCGCTTCTCACTGGCTGGCTCGCTGGATGGGCTGGCTCGCTGGCTCGCTTACTTGCCTGTCTGCTTGCTTGCTCGCTCGCTCGCTCGCTCGATCCCTTCCAACTGCACATCCATCGCTCCTTCTCTCTTCTGTTCTCGCTATTCTTGCCTGCGCTCTTTCTATGAATTTCAATGTATGTCTCCCCAAATACAATCTCCGTCTCTGTCTCTCTCGATTGCCTGCTCTGTCCCAGAGAGAGAGGGAGATAGAGAGAGAGAGAGAGGGAGAGCTCAGCTAGTTGTAGTCAATCGCAACAATATTGCCCATTCGAGAGCAAGAGATGGGCTAAAATAAAGAACCACCATCGGCCAATGCGAAAGACAGACAGAGAGACAGGGAGATAGATAGATAGGCAGACAGACGGACAGGCAGACACGCACATACACACATAGTCTTACTATATTACTGATTAGACGTCAGAAGAAGAGGTTGAAGGAGGAGAGGAAAATATTGGCCCATTTCGCCAGGTTAAAGCGGACAAACCCTTGCACCAATTGTAAATTATTATCATGTCACTTGATAGTAGGAGGCCAGGCTTTTCTAGATTAAACGCCTCGAGCAACAACGTTTTCACTATCACAGCCCATCCTGGCCTCTTGCCCCCCGACCAAAATGATCAGCAAACGCAAGAGGTCGAGATTACATATAGTGATCTGAGGACCATAGGGAATGGCTCCTTTGGTGTTGTCTTTCAAGCAACATTACAGAGGCCAACTCAGGAGCAAATTGCAATCAAGAAGGTCCTACAAGATAAAAGGTTTAAGAATCGCGAATTGCAAATAATGAGAAAATTAGATCATTGTAATGTCGTTAAATTGAAATATTTCTTTCATACAGTTGGCGATCGCGGAAGCTCAGAGGTATATCTACATCTAGTTTTAGAATATATACCAGAAACATTATATAAAATCGCACGTACTCATAGCAGAACCCGACAAAACCTTCCAATGATATTGGTCAAGTTATATATGTACCAGTTATTTAGGAGCTTAAATTATATTCATTCCATGGATATTTGTCATAGAGATATAAAACCTCAAAATCTTTTACTCAATCCAGAAACTGGTGTATTGAAATTATGTGATTTTGGATCAGCTAAATCATTAGTGGGCGGCGAACCAAACGTTGCTTACATTTGTTCAAGATATTATCGTGCACCTGAGCTCATATTTGGTGCAACAGACTACACTACAAAGATTGACATTTGGTCAGCTGGCTGCGTGATGGCTGAACTAATATTAGGAGAACCAATGTTCCCTGGTGAAAGTGGCGTAGATCAATTGGTTGAAATTATTAAAGTTTTAGGTACACCAACCCGTGAACAAATGAAGGCTATGAATCCAAACTACACTGAATTCAGGTTTCCTGTAATAAGAGCTCGTTCCTGGAATAGAATATTTAGTAGTCACCTCAGGACGCCACCAGAGGCTGCGAAATTAGTGTCAAATTTATTGGAATATACGCCGTCTAATAGGTTGACTCCGCTAGGCGCTTGTGCTCACCCATTTTTTGATGAGCTCAGATCAAACACGAAACTGTTACCGAATGGAAGAGAATTCCCCCCATTATTCAATTTTAGTGATGAAGAATTAAGAAAAGAGCCTCATTTGGCAATCCGGTTGATACCTAGCCAAATCTCAGACCCGTTATCACAACATAGAAATACAAATACTACGACGTCAGCATCATCAAGCACACCAATGGCGGGTGCTAGCACCACAGCTGCCTCATCGAATACAAGTACTAGTAGTAATAATAATACAACTACAACAACAAGTAATAACAATAGTAATGACGACTCATCAAATAGCGGTGTCAGTGCCCCAGGAATAGCTCCAGAGGGATCACCAAATGTGGGCTCTGGCAACTCTAATTCTGGTACTGCTAATCGTGGTGCGGGTGGTTTAGGCTAATAAATTAACTGTTGGCCTAACAGACCCAAGACTCGTGTTCCTGTCAAAATTCTCTTTTTTGACTCCTTGGCTCATCATGGCAAGTTGGCCAGCCTAAGGTCAACTGAACATGGGTCAAAACATTAGTACTGTACAATTATCATTAAATTCATTTATCAATCCAACCCCGCATTTGCTCGTAATAACAAACGACAACGGAACTATGGTTTTCCGGGGCATTACAGTATATTTCCACTACCAAATTGCACCGACATGCTAATACCACCTGTTCATTTTCGGCATTGAGTCGCAATCTTTTAAAGGCTTCATTCAGTTGATAGTTCTAGATAAAACACCATCAGACAGCCGCATTGAAGGCTCATCCCCAAGTCCTGTGCCCAGTGTATGGCCAGATGATTGATCAAGTTGGGTGTTCAGGAGATTTGAGGCTCGGCGCTCTATGTCAATCATGGCGAATGTTCGTGTCACCATGCTGGGTATGTTTCCGCAGCCGATCGAGTTAACTCCAAATATATTTGAGTCAACGCTACCAGCATTATAATCAGTCAGCAATCCACAGGGTCAAAACCGGCAAGGCGAAAGCACGTATCGATGGACGTACCGAATGAAATTCATTGTGGGTCCATACCATTCACGACTAAAATTATTATTTTAGTCGTGAGAAACAGGGACAAAGAATCATCAAGTTTCGACAGCGTACTTCGTATTCGAATGTAATGAGACGAATCCTTTCTATGCTCGTCCCAGTGCCTGTGTGAGTAAATTTTAAAGTTGCACTTCGTATGGCTTTGCGCCTTACATTTGTGAGTTATTTTACTGCTTTACCTGACGAACACACTTGCAAACCGAATACAGTGTAAAGTGATCAACAGATTGCCATAATTCATTTTACAACACTAGGCTCCTCAAGAGATGCCTCTGACAGTATATTTCCAACTATAGATAGATATCTACCTGATCGATTCGTCCTGAAATTAATCCAATATGAATAACGACGTTATCAAGGTAAAAGCCTTCTACAACTCGGCCAACATGGTCACCTACGTAGATCCAAACATCACCCTAGACAAACTGAACAAGGAAGTAAGCGAACTATGGCAATTCAGTTCGGACCAATTGTTCACAATCAAATGGATCGATGACGAAGGCGACCCTTGCTTGTTATCGTGTCAAGATGAGCTCGATGAGATGCTTCGTCTACACGATCGGACCAATTGCAAAGATCCTGAGGTGATACTGCATGTTTTCAAGAACCAACCAATGATGCCTGGAATGCCTTGTCCTGGCGAGGATGGCAACATTTATCGGCGTGGAGCCATCCGATGGAGGGAAAAGACGAAATACAAGATCTATGGCCACATATATGAGCCCAAACGTCTGAAAACTGACACCTGTGCCTACTGTCAAGACAAGATATGGGGACTGGGGAGTGGAGGCTTCAAGTGCATAAATTGTAAACTTATGGTACACAAGAAATGCCACAAGCTTTGTAAAGTTGTCTGTGGAAGCAGGTCTTCAGTCAATGATAACAATACTACTTCGCAACCATTTAGGACAGTCGGTGATGCCCCATCGGCTCTAACTCCAGCTATCCTGTCCGATGAGCAAAATATTGATATTGACCAGGATCAAATTGGACGACCACCTCACTACAGGTTAGAGGATTTTGAATTGCTCAGAGTTATAGGTAGAGGAAGTTATGCCAAGGTTCTGATGGTCGAACTGAAGAAGACGAAAAGAATTTACGCAATGAAGGTGATCAAGAAAGAGATGTTTGTCGGTAATGAAAACGAAGATATCGACTGGGTTCAAACTGAAAAGCACGTCTTTGAGCGTGCCTCCAACTACCCCTTCCTAGTTGGTCTTCATTCTTGTTTCCAAAACGAAAGTAGGCTCTTTTTCGTGATCGAGTTCGTTCGTGGGGGCGACCTTATGTATCACATGCAAAGGAAACGTCGTCTTAGTGAACCAGAGGCTCAATTCTATTCAGCGGAAATCTCACTTGCATTAGACTTTCTTCATATGAGGGGTATCATATATAGAGATTTAAAATTAGACAATATACTGTTGGATCACGAAGGCCACATTAAGTTAACTGATTACGGTATGTGTAAGGAGGGAATCAAGAAGGGCGAGAAGACGTCGACCTTTTGTGGCACTCCAAATTACATATCACCAGAATTACTACGAGGAGATGAGTATGATTTCAGTGTCGACTGGTGGGCTCTTGGCATTTTGCTATATGAAATGCTGGCTGGCAAGAGTCCATTTGACACTCAAGACTCAAGCGAAGACGCACTGTTTCAGACTATTCTCGAGAAAACCATAAGGATACCACGATCGCTATCAGTCAGGGCACAGAATATTCTCAAAGCCTTCCTTAAAAAGGACCCAGTCGAACGGTTGGGGTGTGATCCCAAGAGAGGCTTTTCTGAGATCAAATCCAACGAATTTTTTAGAGGCATAGATTGGGAACAGCTCGAAAGGCGCCAAGTTAAGCCCCCTTATACACCTCCTACTGAATCCGACAGAGACTTGGCGCACTTTGATCCTGATTTTACTCAACAGCCCGTATGTTTCACTCCAGACAATCCCGATCTTATATCTAAACTAGACCAATCAGAGTTTGAAGGATTTGAATATGTCAACCCACTTTTAATGTCAGTAGAGGATATTGTTTGAAATCGTTCTACAGGTGCTGACGCATCACAGACTTTCAATGAAATGTTTTTGGTCTCAAAATACCAGAGATCAGCAAAGATTTAAGGCCCCTCGGGCCCAGAAGACCCGGAAAAAGAATTCTACACGACTGCCTTCTAAAGAACGTCGGTGATGAACGAAAAGTAGTCTGAATGGGTCCACACTAACAAGTCAGCATCTCAAGCTGGTCAATACAAGACGCCGCGATCTCTATCACGCGCTCAAGGTGGGTCTCTATTCAACATGATCTCAAGAATAGTTTATAATCCTCAAGGCTTGTTTTGCAGTATTTGGAACAGAATTCTTCATCAGACCCTCGACATAAAGCAGGAGGTGGTACATACAGAGGTAAATTCGGATTAAATTGATTCCGTTTGAGTTTCCTCAGATACTTCGCTCGGTGTCTGATGTTCATAATTGGACCGGTTATCAGCTCCGGAAATTTTGCTATAGTCTCGTGGCTGAGACCTATGGAGTTGTGAATAAGATCTAAGCGATCGATCAAGATGGGTCGGACTATGTCAATTATCTGTGGTTGGGCCCTCAGAATCATGTGAATCTCAGACGTATCGAAGCCGAATTCTTCAGTCAGGGTAAAATTGATCAACTTGTATTGCGTACAAGGTATAGCGACAATATCGGGGTGCTTGACGACCATCTCCCTTAGCACCTTTGCGGTCAAACTGAACTCAATTTGAAGCTCACCCAGCTTGAAGTCCAAGGTCTTGGTTCTATGAGCTATGATATGATGCGAGTTATTTAATGCACGAGCTATCATGGACTTGGTAAACCCTTTGGATTCGAGATAGTTTATCCTGATTTGCAGATCGTCCAGATGTTCATTAAAGATGTTTGGAAATTCCGAAATGAATCGTCCGAGGGCGCTGCTCTTGAGTCCATTGTCCACCAAAAACTTGATGTGGGGGACACAATCGCGTTCGAAATCGAGTAGAATCAAATTTTTGGCCGCTTGACTATCATGGTGCTCTATATCATAAAGACTAACTCCAATTTTCAATAACTCTTGGAGAGTTCTCGATCTGTTCACATAAGCTGCCAAGTTGAAACTTCTTTTGAGAGGAACACTCAAATCTGCTAGGTATTCCTGATTCGAATTCGCCGGAGCGAAGGGGTCGAGCTTCGAATAGTTACCCCTATTTTCCTCAACCAATTGAGTCTGATGAGATTGATATCTGATAGAGGTCTTTCTTGGGCAAAGGGCGACAAGGGGCCGAAGTAAGTCGTGTATCAGAGGTAGACAACGAGCAGCCATTACCAATTTCCTTTGCTGGGGACTCAAGCTCAGTGCCACTTGTGACAGGACTCTTGTTCGCCCAAACCAATTTAACTCGCAAACTCCCGAGCTAATGTATTGTCGGTCAAGAATTAAATAGTTTTATCCATTAACATTTATTTACTTTAGTCGTGAGTACATGTACTCAAGACGAATATATTCATCATGTGATATGTACCACACGACTAAAATAAATAATACTCTCTGATTGTGCGATGGATTCTCCAGATTATTCTCAATTCTTTCATTGTTCAACCTGCGTTTCTTGTATACAACTCCTGTAAAGCACACGAGGAATGAGCCCCAACCGAGAAACATTAGTGCACAAGAAATATACTCCCCGAATCTTGGAGTGAAAATCTGAGAAGCCAAGAACAAATAAATAAGACAAATGTCCACCGATGAACTCTCCCCGGGGCATTATTAATGATCAGGCTCAAATATCTTCTGGTCAATCCATGACAACACCTGTAAACAAGCTCAAATCTGAGATCTCCTCAAAATGAATAACCTGCAAACGCTGATTAGTTGTGTCTTAGGTCCAAGGCTGCATGCATTCTACAAACTTACCGGCCATACACTAGCGAGCACTACCCCCGAAGTTCTCAGCCATAGTCACAAATATCATGCGAGTTCCTTAGAAACTGTGTCCGATCATATAATTAGGGTATCGAGGGTGATCACTTCATTCGGAGCCTACTTATCACCGATATTATTCACTTATCTTGTATACAAGCGAAACGTTTCGGGCTCAGTGCTTAGCTCCATCGATCATACCCTCGCAATCCAGCTCTTAACAACTACATTGACAGTTCTAGTTGGTGCCTATGCTATACGTGGCTTCACCCGTTACAGAAACCCTGAATATTTGGAATTTTTGAGGGTCATAGATGAGGCGCGCAAGAACCCTAGCGCATCCAACAAACGGATCCTTATTCATTTTGACGCAGACTTCAGTGCTTTCCCAGTAGATTTCAGATGGTCTGAAACCAAGGATAGACGTCCTCCAGCACCCTACAAGAACACTTTACCTACCCAGCTCGATAGGCATCCTCTGCTGCTCGATAACTTCCCACTTAGATGGCCTATTGAAATCATACTAGCGATTATTATGAAAACTGTTGGTAGAAGGTTGATATATCCAGGTTCCTTGAGTTTTCTACAAGCGTTGATGCAACCAGCAATATCAGCTGGTCGATCTAAATTGATCGAAGAGCACGATGGCATTCGAAATAAGCTCGAATCCTACGATGGCAATCATATTGATACCATGTTTGTTGATCATCGTGGCTCAACTCCCAATGGAGATCACCTCGTCATTGGTTGTGAAGGTAATGGGGGGTTCTACGAACTAGGTACCATACTGACACCCTTAGAATCGGGCTATTCTGTTCTCGGCTGGAACCATCCAGGATTTGCCGGTTCAACAGGTATTCCGTATCCAGACCAAGACGTTGCGGCTGTGGACACCGTAGTCAAGTTCGCTATTGAGAAGCTAGGTTTCGCACAGAAGCAAATAATCATATTCGGATGGTCTATTGGAGGTTTTACGGCTACTTGGGCTGGCATGAGGCATCCGCAGGTCCATGGCTTAGTTATCGACGCCAGTTTCGATCATATCCTACCGCTTGCAAAAAACATATTCCCCAGCTTTCTGAACCCCTTCATAGAACTGGCAATCAAGAGACATTTTGATCTTGATAACTCTCGCCATCTAGAACATTTCACAGGACCAGTTCTATTGATCAGACGTTCCCAGGATGAAGTAATATCATTAGATCCTTATAATTCTCCACCTACGAATCGCGCAAATTATCTGCTCATCAACCTCCTGAGACAAAGATTTCCCATACTCATGAACGAGCGAGCCGAGGCCCTACTAAAGGAATATCTGAGCGGAAATTCCCGACACCAGAACAACTTTCTCAGAAGATACTCTGTGAGTGAGACCAACTGTCTACGACAGCTTTTGGATTATTTTCATACGAATCGAACCAGTTATCCAATCAACATAGGACAAGAGTTGGATAACACAGCGCGGGATCAGTTAGTACTGTTTCTGGCCTCAAGACATCTCATAGACTACGACTCTGTTCATTGCACTCCATTACCGGCAAGATATTTTCAGAGACCATGGGATCTGCTCGGGGTTGCCTCCAGCAGCAGTAATTTGTAGCTCAACGTTACATGTCTGATTAAAAATTGGTATGGGTAGAAAGAAGGATATAGATTTCGGGTTAAAATCAAGCCCACAAGATCTCATCTGCTCGAAGTAACAGAGTGCGTGAGCTTGCTGTCACTACTGAGAACGTGTACTCAAGTTCCAAGGCAACCATCGACAAGGCTGCTAGGGCTAGTTCCGTCTAAGATTCATGCCAATAGGCGGAATTCAAGGCTTTCCCAGCACTTTCGTCGTGCCTACAATCCCAGACAAACATGACTGATCTAAAAGCCATCTTATAGACATCAAGACAGTTCTCAGGTATATGTAGATCGAATCTCAATGGCATCATCACATGATCAAACTATATGTGCTTTTTATTTCAGTTTACTCGCAGATGTGATTGAATTGCGAGACCATGTGGCTGTTTTCTTATCGTCAGTATGATTCGAGGCTCTCGCTGACTATTGATACTGGCCTCAGTGGCAAGTCACAATCGAGGTATAAAACCTATCTTGTTGACCTGAGTTTGTGGTCTGTTTAGACTCACGACTGAAATGAGAATGCAAACACGAAGCATTTTCGAAGAGTGAAGGATGAACTATTTTATCTGTTCTAAGCTTCTCGGGACCTAATCAGCGTAGGCTGTAACTAAAAAATTTCAACAGGTAGAGTTGGTTGCTCAACGCGCTTCTTGTCCAACACGAAGGACAATCCACAAAGGATTAGTTTTGAGTTCTTATGATGTCTCATGACAAAAATGAATGTGGATAGTTGTCCTCCAGGACTAGATCAATAATTAGTTGCCTGTTATCGGCATCAGCTGTGTGAAATTTTGTAACAAAGCGTTCTGCGAGCTCTCGGATCAGATTTAAATGATTCAGTTTCAACCTGAGTGAGATATTTCTCTTCCATTAGATGTTGATTGGGGAAGCCACAAACGGGACAGATTTTATTCAAGGTGAAATAAACCAGAGTTTCACAAGACCTACTCAACACAGTCGAATTAAGTACTTTGGACGCTCGGGGGATAACGAAAACAAATCGTTTTCGCTCCATGAGCTACACATATCGCGATCGTTGTTCATTATTTACCCTATGACGCAGTAAACTCATGTATTACTTTATCATCACAATGACTCGATAGCTTTACTCCGACAAAACGGAAAAATCATTCAAAGGCACTGCTTCTCGCTAAGCTCCACTTACCAGGCAATTCTCAGCAAACTGTACAGAACCATGATTGCCTAACTATTTGTTTACACACGGCGCTCTTGATCATGAAGGCTCGGCCACTAGACGGTTCTTCTTTTGTGGCACATTTAATCATCAATGAACAGCGGCATAAGTTTTAGAGCCCGACATAACCGCAACATACTTTGCATAGCGACCGAATCATCATCTTATCCAAATCCTGTATCTAAAAGCCGTGATGCTGTATTATATTTCGAACACAAGGGGGGTTGCATGATTCAAAGCTATCCTCTTTCTATGGACACAAAACTCCATGACAAGGAACAGGGTTACGTAGGTGGATCGGAAATGAGGTGGTATGATCAACATAAGTCGTTTACAAGCCAGTTTCCTCCTCGAGCCTATTAAGCTGACGCCTTTCGTCGATAACCCAAAAACTCAGGCCAAGCAACAGGTAGTATAACGGCGCGTGCTTATTGCTCTTCTACGAGACTGGAAACCTTGGCAACTGTTCTAATGTTGCACGAGTATTAGATATCCTAGGCCTAAGACCATTAGCACTGATGATGTCCCCACCAGCGCCACAGGTTAACGCTAAGAGGTACTGGGGTGAGGAAAAAAACATTGATTCTATTTATTCGATATATCTGAAGAAGATTAGCTATACGTACAACAACGATATATCACTGTCCTCCACCTACGCCTCTCCACAGACCCGAGGTGAAAACCGTACCTCTTTAGATGATGCTAACTCATCCACTTCAACGTCTTCAAACGATCTAGCTAAGTTAGCGATTTCTAATACCAATCAAGGCAAGCATTTTGTAATTAACAGTAACTGCCAGAAGCCTGTTGAGTCACCACGCGGGAGGAAGAACTTTTTCCAAAAGTATCGTAGACGGAGTTGCTCTATGGACAAGTATTCATTCGAAAAACAACAGCACAAAAATTCAACAAGTAGTAACAAGAGCAAGAATATGCACTTCGCAACACCCAATAAGAAAGCTAGTAACATCAATGAAGATATGAGCATAAGTCATGACAACCTTGACGGTCTAACCAACAACTCAGTTGGGTACGAACAAAACTACCAGAAGCATCAGGCAGCCGAATTGCAAAAGTCAATGAACGAACTATCAAATCAATCATCACAATCTCTTCAATGGGAAACTCGGCAAATAAGAGTTCTTCAAGCGGCCACCTTAGATCATGCGCTGAAATTTATACTACTTATAAACTCTACGAGGGATCTGAGGAATATAGACCGTGATTCGGATTCCGCTATCGATACGAGTGCCCTTGAGGAAGAAAGAAACAATGTTGCTCATATAATACATGTTATGTTTTGCACTTATAGAATTTACACGAATCCATACGAACTAATGTTGAAAATAATGGATTATTCCGACCTATGCCGTGTTGAACAATATAGGTTTGTTATGCATTATTGGATGGATAATTACCCTGAGGATTTTGATTATATCGTCGACGTGCCAGAAAATAGTAGTCAGCAAGAATTTACAAGCGTCAATAATCCAAGTGTGCCCTCGATGGCATCTTACAACGATTCAATGGCATCTTATGACAGCCTAACAACAACAAAAACAGCGGGAACTTCCGATAGTGAGAATAGTACTGGTCCGACGGGAGGTTCGCAAAGCGGAAGTGACAATCTTGATAGGCGTCTTTCAAACTTATCTATCAAGACGACTGACGAAAAGTCGGGCATACCTCTAGTCAATGAGCTACTTCGTTTGTGCAGGGATGATTATATCAGAAATAAGGCCATAAAATTGCATGAGTTAAAATGCAATGGAACAATCGAAAGCGATAGTACAAGACGAACGCGTCACCATTATCAAGCTGGATCAAAAAATTCAACCGTCTTGGACCTGGACTCACGATATGTTGCGCAACAATTAACCGCCATAGATCTCGAAAACTTCCTCAGCCTTAGGCCATATTCTCTACTTGAAGGAACTAAATCGGACAAGAGAATTCAAAGCATGATAAAGAACTTTAACCTCCTGTCGCGCCACGTCGTGGTTACAATATTGAAATCTCATAATCCGCATATCGTTGCATCCCACTGGATTGCGATCGCAATGAATTTGAGGAAGACTAAAAACTTCAATTCCTTGAAGGCGATCATTGCAGGTTTAACTAACGAGTCCATTTATAGACTAAAACAAGTTATATGGAGCAAGATAGATCGTGCTAGTATGACCAATTTCAAGCTCATGGCATCGATAGTAGATGACGTCAACAATCAGACTGTATTGCGTCAAACGCAGTTGATTGTTGAGGGAACTGCGAAAATGAGTATCGAGGATGATTCGTTTGGAACGATACCGTACCTCGGTACCTTTTTAACTGATCTTAACATGATAGATGCAAGGTATCAAACTTATGTTCCATCTCCGAAAGACGAAACTTCAAAACTGAAGCTGATTAACTTCGAAAAGTGTGCGAAGCAATTCGAAATTTTAACTCAAGTTCAACTTTTACAAAAGAATGTTTTAGCTTCCCTACATGCCATCCAACGCCGTAATCATTTTGACGAGCAGACTACTCTCAATAGGTTAAAACTGGAATTTAATCAAAGCCATCAGATGCACTTGGCAAAGCCAGCTATTCCACAGGTTTCAAAGCTCTTCGAGCATTGGTTCTACGACAAGGAAGTGGCAATCATGACGGACAAACAGTGGTAAGTATAAGACCTAGATTCTGAAAGTCCCGGTACCGACACACTATATACTTACCAACCTATCCGACCCACTTTATTGTCGAAATAGCTATGAAATTTCAACAAGTCTAGAGCAAAGTACAGCGACCAGGTGAATACTTATCAGGATAAGTCAAGAAATGTCATGCAATACTTCCAAACTTGAATGTTCTTACTTTCAAAGCCAGAATATACCAAGTTAAACCGAGCATCTTCCA